>Ga0208414_1000196_pt1 | contig 69175 bp, 71 predicted proteins | sample AntAceMetag02UKE_FD_184770 | JGI IMG/M metagenome (GOLD analysis project Ga0208414, IMG submission 184770) | Saline lake microbial communities from Ace Lake, Antarctica - Antarctic Ace Lake Metagenome 02UKE (SPAdes) (version 2) | ecosystem: Environmental > Aquatic > Non-marine Saline and... | reverse complement strand
CGATCCCAAACCGGATAGCCTGTCCCACGGACGGTCTCCTCTGTTGGATGCTTCACACCCAGCATGGCACCCTTGATGCCGTCAGGGGGCCGTCCACCCATCACCCCGGACAGCCGTGGCGAAGCCGCGGCTATCCGGGCCCCACGAACCGACGGTGGCTTGCCGAGGGCGGCGCCGATGGGGTGGCGGCTGGTTCCCGGCTCGCGCTGCGCCGGGCCGATCTCAGTCGCCGCTTCGCCGCGCCCCGGGGCGGGCGGTGCCGACGCTGCGGGCCAGCAGCAGGACCGGCAGCACCCCGGCGGCAACGATCGCCAGCGCCGCCGGGGCGCAGGCCTCCAGCCGCTCGTCGGAGGCGTACTGGTAGACGAAGGTGGCGAGGGTGTCGAAATTGAACGGCCTTAGCACCAGCGTCGCGGGCAGTTCCTTCATGGTGTCGACGAACACCAGCAGCGCCCCGGTCAGCAGGCTGCCGCGGATCATCGGCAGGTGCAGGCGCCTGAGCGTCGAGGACGGGGTGTGGCCAAGGGTGCGGGCCGCCATCTCCATGCCTGGCGTGATGCGGCCGAGCCCGGCCTCGACCGCGCCCAGCGAGACTGCGAGGAAGCGCACGGTGTAGGCGAACACCAGCGCCGCCACCGTGCCGCTCAGGATCAGCCCGGTCGACACGCCGACGGTCTCGCGCAGGAAGCCGTCCACCGCGTTGTCAAAAGCCGCGAACGGAATCAGCACGCCGATCGCCAGCACCGCTCCAGGGATCGCGTAGCCGACCGAAGCCAGCCGGATCGCGGCCTTCACCACGCCGCCCGCCTGCTGCCGGGCGGCGTAGGCCAGCAGCGTGGCGAGGGCGACCGCGACCAGGGCGGCGGCCGCCGACAGGCCGAGGCTGTTGCGGGCGTGCCGGAAGAACTCCGCTGACCATTCCGCCTGCGGGCCGGTGAAAGCGTAGTCGGCCAGCACCGCCGCAGGGACCGCGAAGCCCAGCAGCACCGGCAGCCCGCAGGCGGCGGTGGCGAGCCAGGCCTTGCGGCCGGTCAGCGTTATCCCCTCGATCGGGCGCAGCTTGGAGGAGGTGTGGTGGAAGCGCTGGCGGGCCCGCGACCGGCGCTCGGCCCAGATCAGCAGCACCACGAAGCCGAGCATCACCAGCGCGATCTGGGCGGCACCGCCGGCGTTGCCCATGCGCAGCCAGACGTCGAACACGCCGGCGGTCAGGGTCCGCACGGCGAAAAAGTCGACGGTTCCGAAATCGTTCAGGCACTCCATGAGCGCCAGCGTGACCCCGACCGCGATCGCTGGCCGGGCGAGCGGCAGCGCGACGTCGCGCAGCGACCGCCAGGTGCCGCGGCCGAGCGTGCGGCTGACCTCGAGCACGCAAATCGACTGCTCCAGGAATGTGGCGCGGGCGAGGGCGTAGACGTAGGGATACAGCACCAGCGTCAGCATCGCGATCGCGCCGCCGAGCGAACGGATCTCCGGAAACCAGTAGTCGCGTCTGCTGGTCCACCCGAAGGTCTCGCGCAACGCGATTTGCAGCGGTCCCGCGAACTCCAGCAGGTCGGTGTAGACGTAGGCGATCAGGTAGCCTGGCATGGCGAGCGGCAGCAGAAGCGTCCACTCGAACAACCGTCGGCCGGGAAACCGGCACATCGCCACCAGCCAGGCGGTGCCGGTTCCGATCACGAAGGTGCCGATCCCGACCCCCAGCATCAGGGCGAGAGTGGTCAGGATGTAGCCTGGCAGCACCGTCGAGGCGAGATGCGGCCAGATGTTCTCGGTCGGGGATACCGCCGTCCAGGCGATCGCCAGCACCGGCAGGGCGACGATCGCGGCCACCACAGAGGCCGCGACATGCCAGCGGCGGCGCCCGTTTCCGGGAGCCGCCGCGGCAAGGTCGGGCGCCGGACCGGCGCCCCGGAAGGCGTCGGCCTCGGCCGTCATCCGTCGTAGCCGACCCGATCGACCATCTTCACGGCCGCGTTGCGAAGCTCGGCGATGGCCGAGAGCGGCAGGGAATCGGGGGTGAACTTGCCCCACGACTTGACCTCCGGTGACCACGTCACCGTCGGGTTGACCGGATACTCGAAATTGGCGCTGGCGTAGATTTCCTGCGCCTCCGGGCTCGAGAGGAACTCCATCAGCTTCAGCGCGTTGTCACGGTTCGGCGCCGACTTGGTCATGGCGATTCCGGCGACGTTGACGTGCGTGTCCTTGGTGCCGGCGATGGTCGGGAACACCAGGTTGACCGAATCGGCCCACGCCTTCTGCTCGGGGTTCGCCAGCATGGCGCCGTAATAGTAGTTGTTGCCGATCGCCAAGTCGCACTCGCCTTCCATCACCGCCTTCACCTGACCGCGGTCGTTGCCCTGGGCCTTGCGGGCGAGGTTCGCCTTGAGGCCCTTCAGCCACTCCTCGGCCTTCGCCTCGCCGTGATGGGCGATCATGGCGGCGAGCAGGGCGACGTTGTAGTCGTGCTTGCCGCTGCGGGTGCAGATCCGGCCCTTCCACTTCGGGTCGGCAAGGCCCTCGTAGGTGGTGATCTCGCCCGGCTTCACCCGGTCCTTGGAGGCGTAGATCAACCGGGCGCGTTGGGTCAGCGCGAACCAGCGCCCCTCGGGATCGCGGAAGCTCGCGGGGATGTTGGCTTCCAGAGTCTTGCTGGCCACCGGCTGGATGACGCCGGCCTCGACCGCGTCGTTCAACCGGCCGATGTCGACCGTCAGGATCACGTCGGCCGGGCTGTTGGCACCCTCGGCCTTCATCCGCTCGAGCACGCCGTCCTTGGCAAACACGACGTTGGTCCTGATGCCCGTCTTGTCGGTGAACGCCTTCAGCAGCGGCTCGATCAGGAACGGCTGGCGCAGCGAGTAGACGTTGACCTCATCGTCCGCGGCGGCGGCGGCGGCGGCGGCGACGCCGGCGATCAGTGTCGAGACGGCCATCGCTGAGCCGAGGAGAGCGCCGGTCAGGGTGCGTATCATGGCTGGTTTTCCTAATGAGAATGACAAGCATCAGCGCGAGTTGTTGCAAATGGGTCTCATTCTGTCAATCAGCATCAACTCGGTGCGGGGGTGACCGCACTGATCTGGATCAAAGACCACACCAAGCCTTGAGTTGATCGGCGGTGGCGCTCCGGCGTAGCGTGGCTGGCTGGCATCACGAGCGCGCCAGACGGTTGCCGTCGACTTGCGTCGCTTGAGCTTGAGTAAAGGATCCGTGTGGCGATTCCGTTCGACCGACCACCCTGGTTCTTCGTCGATCTCGACCTCGCGATCGCGGATCCGAGGCTGTTGGATCTCTACCGGCACTGGCAAGGGCTGCGCGGCGACGGCGATGTGCCGGCGGTGGAACGGTTCGACCCGCTGGACCTGGCGCGCCACCTCGGCGACCTCTTTGTCGTTCGAGTCGAGGATGATGGCCTCGGCGAACCAGCCGGCCGCCAGCCGGTGGTGCGCTACACGCTGATCGGCACCCGCCTGGTCGAGGCGCTGGGGCGCGACTCGACCGGTCAGATCGTCGGCGACACCTTCCTGCCCGACCACCCGGTCACCGACATCTACCGCCACATCATCGCCGAGCGCGCGCCGATCCGGACCTTCGGACGCATGGACTGGGTCCAGAAGTCCTTCCGCGGCTTCGAGAGCATCATGCTGCCGCTTGCCGGCGCCGACGGCGGCATCGTCAAGATCATCGGCGCGGCGGTCTACGGGCCGCTCGGCGACGGCGTTGCGGCCCCCTAGGCCGACCGCGTAGCCTCGCGGCTGGACACCGCATCCGAGCGAGGCGAGCATGGCCGCATCCTCCATCTTCGCCGACGGCTTCAAGACCGATCCCTATTGGTGGGACGCGGCGCCGCCGGACGACGAGGGCGACGCCCCGCCGCCCGAGCGTGCCGACGTGGCGATCGTCGGCAGCGGGTACACCGGGCTGTCGGCGGCCCTTGAGCTGGCGCGCGGCGGGGTCGACGTCGCCGTGCTGGAGGCGCATCGCTTCGGCGAGGGCGCCAGCACCCGCAGCGGCGGCATGGTCTCGGGCGGCGTCAACGTCGGCAAGGGCGGCGACATAGAGCGGCTGTACGGCGCCGACCGGGTCAACGCCATGATCGAGGAGGCGGCGGAATCCTACGGCCATTTCGAGCGGCTGATCGAGCGCGAGGGCATCGACTGCGGCTACCGCCGTTCCGGCCGGTTCGTCGGCGCCCATAGCCCGTCGGCCTATGCCGACATGGCGGCGCGGGTCGACAACCTCAACGCCCACGCCGACGCGGGTGCCTGGCTGGTCCCGCCGGAGCGTCGACGCGAACAGCTCGGATCCGATTTCTACCACGGTGGCATGGTCGTCGAGCGGGCCGGCGGCGTGCACCCGTCGCTGTATCACCAGGGGCTGCGCCGGGCCTGCCGGGCGGCCGGGGTCAAACTGTCGGCCCGCAGCGCGGTCGAGGGCATCGAGGGCACGGCCGGCGACCTGACGGTGCGGACCTCGCGGGGGGTGGTGCGGGCGCGCGAGGTCGTGCTCGGGACCAACGGCTACACCGGCGCGGCGACCCCCTGGCACCGTCGCCGGGTGATCCCGGTCGGCAGCTACATCATCGCCACCGAGCCGCTCGGCGAGGAGCGTGTCCGCGAGCTGTTTCCGACGATGCGGATGATCGCCGATACCAAGCGGGTGCTTTACTACTTCAGGCCATCGCCGGATGGCACCCGGGTGGTGTTCGGCGGCCGCGCCAGCTTTCGGACCAGGTCGGCGCTGGAAACCGCCCCGGTCCTGCACGAGTACATGGTGGGCGTGTTCCCGCAGTTGCGCGGCGTGCGGCTCTCGCACGCCTGGACCGGCAACGTGGCGTTCACGTTCGACCGGGTTCCGCATATGGGCGACCGGGATGGCGTGCACTACGCGCTCGGCTGCAACGGCAGCGGCGTGGTGATGATGAGCCATCTCGGCCATCGCACCGCGTTGAAGATCCTCGGCAGGACCAACCGGCCGAGCGCCTTCGACGGCCTGCCGTTCGAGACCCGGCCGCTGTACCACGGCAAGCCCTGGTTCCTGCCGGCGATCGGCGCCTGGTACAAGCTTCGGGACTGGATCGACCGGCGATTGGCGGCGTGATCAGAGCGGGCCGGTTGGCGGCAGCGGCACGTTGCGTTCGACGTAACGCATGGCCGACCACGCGAAGAAGCCCCACAAGGCGAGGTTGACCAGCACCAACGCCATCAGCTGGACTGTGAAGGCCATCCAGTGACCGCGGCCCGCCCAAGCCGGCCGGTGGTCGTTGGCGGCCACCCGCTTGACGACTGGCGAGCGGTGGCGGGTTGGCACAGGCGACGGTAACTGGGCCATAGGATCAACCACCGCTGCCGCCCAGACCGCGTACATCCGGCGGCCCGGGATCGAACGGCGAAACCAGCGTGCGCTGGCGCGGCTGCGGCGAACTGTACAGCTCGTCGCGCCGCTTCGAGAGCACGCCGGAAATATGGCTCATGTCGAACGCCGTCATCTGGAACTCCCGGTTCAGCATCTGCTGCCAGAGGTCATGGATCTTCTCTATGCCGTCCTGCCCGGGCTTCAGCGCCTTGGCCTGCTGCTCGGTCTTTCTGATCCAGTCGAGGGATTCCTGGCGCACCCCCTTGGCGTCGTCGACCAGCGCCTTGAGGCGGCGTGCGACGGTCGGCGCCAGGGTCGCGTCGAAGGTCTTGCAGACCGGCCACAGCGCCTCGAGGTAGGCGTAGTCGTCGGCCGTGAGCTGGAACAACGGCTTGCCGAGATAGGTAAACTCGAGGTTGCGCACCGAGATGCCGCCCTCCAGCCGGGCCATGCGCGCGACCGGGGCGTTGCCGCCGGGCAATTTGGCGCATTCCTCCTGGCCCGGCGGCTTCTGCGACCAGCTTGGCGCGGGCGCCGGAGCGGCCGCCGGCCGGGCACCCGGTTCCTGGGCGGAGCCCGGGTCCGCCATCAGCAGCGCCGCCAGCCACGCGGCAAGGCTGGACAAGCGGATTCGCGCCGCCATACCGTTGTCTCCGTTCGTTTCCCACGCCGGTCGGCGATCATAGCACGCCGGCCGTCCCGTCCGCACCGTCCAGGAGACCACCATGGCCGCCGTCAGCCTTCCGGATTCCGCCCCGATCGACGCCTGGTCGGTCCGCAAGCCGGCGGTGGCCGGCGCGCGCGGCGTGGTGGCCTCGCAGAATGTCGAGGCCAGCCAGGTCGGTGCCGCGGTGCTGGAAGCCGGCGGCAACGCGGTCGACGCGGCCATCGCGACGGCGCTGGCGTTGTGCGTGGCCGAGCCCTGGATGAGCGGGCTCGGCGGCGGCGGCTTCGCGGTGGTCCACGATAGCCGGACCGGCGCCACCAAGGTCGTCGATTTCGGCATGATCGCGCCGCGCGGCCTCAGCCCGGGGACCTACGCGATCGACGCCGGGCGCACCGCGCCGGCCGACCTGTTCGCGTGGCCGGCGGTGGTCGAGGACCGCAACCTGCAGGGCTATCACTCGATCGCGGTGCCGGGGTCCTGCGCCGGCTACGCGACCCTGCTCGACAGCTTCGGCACCTGGTCGTGGGCCGACGCGATCGGTCCGGCGGTGGCGCTGGCCCGGCGCGGCCACCGGCTGACCTGGTGGACCACCGTGCAGGTGGCGGCGGACGCCGGGTGGCTCGGCCGTTACGAGGAGTCGGGCCGGGTCTGGCTGCCGGGCGGCTCGGTGCCATCGGCGGCGGATGGGCCGTCGACCTACATGCCGATGGGCGCCCTGGCCGAGACGCTGGAGCGCCTGCAGAAGGCCGGGCCGGCCGATTACTACACCGGCGAGACGGCGCGCCGTCTGGTCGTCGATCTGCAGGCCGGCGGCTCGACGATCGCCGCCGAGGACCTCGCCGCCTACCGTGCCCGGATCGTCGACCCGATCGTGCGCGAGCGGGCCGGCAACACCCTGAACCTGGTGCCGGGCTACAGCGCCGGCCCGACCTTCGCCGGCTCGCTGGCGCGGCTGCCGGCCGGCGTCGGGGGTGCCGCTCCCGACGCCGCCGCCTACGCCGCTTACGCGTCGGCGATGATCGAGGCCTACAAGGTGCGCCTGGAGACCATGGGCCACGCCGGCGACGTCGGCGACCGCAGCTGCACCACCCACATCTCGGCGGTCGACGGCGACGGCACGATGGTCGTGATCACCACCACCCTGCTGTCGCGCTTCGGCTCCCGGGTGGTGCTGCCCGGCACCGGCGTGCTGATGAACAACGGCATCAACTGGTTCGACCCGCGCCCCGGGGGCCCGAACTCGGTGGCCGCCGGCGAGCGGCCGCTGTCGAACATGTGCCCGGTGCTGGCCACCCGCGACGGCAAGGCGGCGTTCGGCCTGGGCGCCTCGGGCGGGCGTCGGATCATGCCGGCGATCTTCCAGATCGCCTCGTTCCTCGGCGACTACGGGATGGACCTGGAGGCGGCGCTCCGCCAGCCGCGCATCGACGTCAGCCTGATCGATACCATTCTCGCCGATGATCGCCTGGACGGCGCCGTCATCGATGCGCTGCGCGGCGTGGCGCCGGTTCAACTCGGACAGTCGACAGCGTTTCCGTCGCTGTGGGCGATACCGAACGCCGTCGCCTTCGGTCCGTCCGGGCCGTCGGGCGCCGCGCACCCGTTCGGCCCGCTGCAGGCGGCGGTGGCGGCATAGCCCGCCCGGCGCCCCGGCAAAACAGGGCGCGCGTCACCGCGACCGCTCACCCAGGCGCTCGGCGTACAGCAGCATCAGCAGGTGGTCGACCTCGCCGCCGTTGTCCGACAGCGGCAACAGCAGCTTGTCCCATTTCACCGCGCCGCCGCCGGGCGACGGGATGGTGTCGTGGAACTCCACCGGCCCGCGGGTGCGGACCGCAGCGTCGTAGTGCCCGATGATCGCCCAGAGCTGGGTTGGCGGCAGGGCCTGATGCATGAGCCGGCCGGTGTGGTCGCCGCCGTCGATCGCGGCGACGTGCTTTCCGACCTTGGCGAAGCGGTAGACCTGCTGATCGTCCTGGCGCTCGACCTGATAGAGCACGAGGTTGTCGGCCCAGGGCCGCAGCTCCAGCAGGTCGAAGGAACGGAACGCCGGCAGGCTGCCGCGGCCGGGCCGCTTGCCGGACCAAAGCTCGCGAAGCTGGCGGGTGTTCTCGATGGCGAAATCCACGATCGCGGCTGACGGGCGCCTGGGCTTGGGGGCCGGCGCATAACCGGCGGGCACCGGCGGCGCGTCGATCGGCGGCGGGGTCCGTTTCATGCGCGTGCGACCTCCCGGAATCCGGCGCCGAAGCTCTCGGTAGTATAGCGCGACACCCGCACGGTGTCGGACCAATGATCGACCGGCAGCCCGGCCTTGCGCTTGAGTTGCGCGACGAACGCTTCGGCCTTCGGCAGGCTGCTCCAGACGCTCGGCAGGAAGATGCCGCGCCGGTCGCCGTCCTGGAAGATCAATCCGTCGATGTCCGGCCGCAGAATGTCAACCAGACCGGCTTCGTCCGCGACGTCCAGCGCGAACGGCGTCGACAGGATCGAGACCGACACGTCGAGGCGGTCGGCCTCCTGCGCGGTCAGCGGCGGGAACCGGCGGTCGCCGAACGCCGCCTTCCAGGCGTTGTCAACAACGTCGAGCAGCAGCGCGCGGTGCGCGACCACGCTGCCGATGCAGCCGCGCAGGCGGCCGTCCAGGGTGAGCGTGACGAAGCTCGCGCGCCGGGCGGTCAGGGTCGGCGACAGTCCGGAGCCGATTTCGACCCGGGGCGGGCGGCCGTGCTCCAGCCCGAACCGCACGCCGTACCGCGCCGCCTCGAGCAGCCGCCGCCGGTCGGCGTCCGGCAGCCGGGCGCCGCGCGCGTACTCCAGCGCGAACGCGCCGTAGCCGACCACCCGGTCCGGGTTGCCGCGGGTGTCGGCGGAGGTCCGCAGGTCGAGCGCCGTCGCGCGACAGTCGCGGCGGCGGGCCTGGTCCAGCACCCCGGCCAGCGCCCGGTGGCCGCAGGCCTGCCGGCCGTCGATCCGGTCGGCGCCCAGCGTCTCGATCAGGCCGGCGGTGTCGGCGTCGAGGCGGCGGGCGGTGTCGTGATCGTGGAAGTGCGACAGGTCCGACGACACCACGATCACCGTCTCCGGGCCGCCCCAAAGCCGGTCGACCACGTCCGACACCAGCGACCGGGCGGCGTCGCCGACCAGCAGCGGCACGATCGCGGCGTTCGGGAACACCCGGCGGATGAACGGGGCGTGGACCTCCAGGCTGTGCTCGCCGGCGAACGCGGCGTCCATGACCGCGACGCCGGGCGTCATCAGGACGGCGCGCAGGGAGGCCCAGTCGACCGCGACGTCGCCGAGCGGTGTCGTCCAGGCGTCGGCGCTGGTGGTGGCGATTCCCCGGAACGCCACCCGGTGCGCCGGCCCCAGCAGCACCACCCGGGTGACCCGGGCGGCGCGCGGCCGCAGGGCCGCGTAGGCGGTGCCGGCGATGGCGCCCGAGAACACCCAGCCGGCGTGCGGCGCCACGACGACCTTGGCGTCGACGCCGCCGGCCGCCCGGGCCTCCGACAGGCAGCGCTCCAGCAGGTCGGCGCAGGCGTTGTGGCCTTCCGGATAGAACCGGCCGGCGACTTCCGGGGCGCGGATCGCGACGATTGCGGATGAGGTCATGACGACAATCTGATTACCATAGGGCGCCGGGCCGGGCCAACGGAGGAGCCGTGATGTCGACCGAATTGACGGCGGGCGGCGGTGGCGGCGCGGCGGTCGCGACCGAGCACTGGCGAACGCTGGACGACGGCCGGGTGCAGTGCGAGATGTGCCCGCGCTACTGCAAGCTCCAGGAAGGCGCGCGCGGGCTGTGCTTCGTGCGGGCTCGCCAGGGCGATGCGGTGGTGTTGACGACCTACGGCCGGTCGAGCGGCTTCTGCGTCGACCCGATCGAGAAGAAGCCGCTGAACCATTTCCTGCCCGGCACGCCGGTGCTGTCGTTCGGTACCGCCGGCTGCAACCTCGCCTGCAATTTCTGCCAGAACCATGACCTCTCGAAGAGCCGGGAAATGGACCGGATGCAGGCCGAGGCGATGCCGGAAGCCATCGCCGAGACCGCCTCGCGGCTGGGCTGCCGGTCGGTCGCCTTCACCTACAACGACCCGGTGATCTTCCACGAATACGCCCGCGACGTCGCCTCGGCGTGCCGGGAGCGTGGTATCCGGACGGTCGCGGTCACCGCCGGCTATCTCACCGACCGGGCGCGGCCGGACTTCTTCCGCCATGTCGACGCCGCCAACGTCGACCTGAAGGCGTTCACCGAGCGGTTCTACCGCGACGTCACCAAGAGCCGGCTGCAGCCGGTGCTCGACACCCTGGTGTACCTGGCCAGGGAGACGGCGGTCTGGCTTGAGATCACCAACTTGATCATCCCCGGCCGGAATGACGACGAAACCGAACTGGACGCCATGACCTCTTGGGTGGTGGAGCATCTCGGCCCGGACGTGCCGGTCCACTTCTCGGCGTTCCATCCGGACTACCGGATGCTCGACACCCCGCGCACGCCGTTCGAAACCCTTGCCATGGCCCGGCGGATCGCGCTGCGCAACGGTGTGCGCCACGCCTATGTCGGCAACGTCCACGACATCGGCCGGCAGTCGAGCTACTGCCACGCCTGCGGCGCCCGCGCCATCGGGCGGGACTGGTACGAACTCAGCGACTGGCGCCTGACCGCCGACGGATGCTGCGCTGCCTGCGGGACCCGGATGGCCGGCGTGCTCGAGGCGCGGCCGGGCGGCTGGGGCCGCAAGCGCCGGCCGGTGGCCATCGGCCGGCGCCCTATCGAAACGGTTACGCCGATCTAAATATCAACTGATAAGTGTTTATTCGTGAGTGCTTCAGGTCCGCTGTCCTTCGGCAGGCCGGGTGCTGTTGGGACTGTTAACCGCAGAAAAATGGATTAATATACCATTAAGAGTTCGTTAAGGAATCCGGGCTGTCAATGGCCCCAGGGATTCAAGTGGAGACGGTGATACGTGCTATGGGCGAACCACGAAGGCGGGTTCTGGTGGTTGCCCAGGACCGCGAGGTCGTGCGGGAGATCGCTGGTGCCGAGCCCGCCGGGCGCGCCACGCCGATCGACTGGGTGGCGGGTGCCGCCGAGGCGATCGATCTGCTGGGGCGCAGTTCGAACGGCGTCGTCATGGTCCTGGCCGACAAGCGGCTGGCGGACGGCACCCCGTTCGATGTGTTCCAGTATGTCCGCCGCGATCCCGGCTGCCCGTACCCCGGGATCGCGCTGGCGCTGCTCGGCGACGCCGTCACCGAGGCCGATCTCCGGCGCTCGGCCCTGCTCGGCTGCCTGCACGTGCTGGGCCGGCCGTTGCAGCCGGAGGCGATCGCGCAAGGGCTGGCGCGATGGCCTCTCGACCGCACCGACTTCATCGTCTCCGGCTCCTACACCGGCCCGGATCGCCGGCGGGCCAGCCGCCAGCAGATGGTCGAGCGCCGCACCGTTTCGGGGCCGGCCGAGCAGACCGTTGCTTCCACCGGCCTCGGGTTCGACATCCGGCCGTCGACGACCGTGTTCCGGTTCCGCCGCATGGCGACCGACGACCCCGATGCCGCGATCGCCCTCCGCAACGGCCTGACCCGGGAGGCGATCGAGCCGGCAAGGTCGCAGGTCCGCGTGAAGAAGGACCAGGCGATCGCCATGCTCGGGGTCATCCAGTACCGGATGGACGACGCCTTCGCGCGGCTGGGGGAGCACCCCGATCGCGAGGGGTTGAAGCGCCTGAACGGCGTCGCCCGCGAGGCGGCGGCCCTGACCGAGACCCGCGGACTCCAACTCGTCGGTGCGATCGTCCGGGGGCTGATCGGCCACACCGGCGGCAACCGGGCGCCGGGTGGCGGCTTGTTGGAGATCCTGCGGGCGCATCTGGTGGCCTTGCACAAGGCACTCGACGGCGGAATCGTCGACGATGGCGGGCCGGCGGGCCGGCAGATCCTGGCCACGCTGCGGAGCGCCGAGAACGCCTGCGGCGCCGGCGATGGCTGAACCGCCGGGCCATCTTGATCAGGGATATCCGGCGCCGTCGGCCCGTCCTGTCGCCGCGCCGACACGATCGGTCGCGGTCGCGGCAGCGATCGGTGCCATTCCCGTGTCTGATTCTCGCAGGCTCCGCGCCTGGTGCCGGGTAGCCGGCAGCCGTCAGGAGGGTTTGGCATGGCCGAGGACGACGACATCGTTCTTTCCGAGCTCGACGACGATGAACTCGTCCAGCAGATGCACGACGATCTTTACGACGGTCTCAAGGACGAGATCACCGAGTCCGTCAACATCCTGCTGGGGCGCGGCTGGACACCCTACGACGTCCTGACCAGGGCGCTGGTCGAGGGCATGCGGATCGTCGGCATCGACTTTCGCGACGGCATCCTGTTCGTGCCGGAAGTGCTGATGGCGGCGAACGCCATGAAGGCCGGAATGTCGATCCTTCGCCCGCTGCTGATCGAGACCGGCGCGCCGCGCGTCGGCAAGATGGTGATCGGCACCGTGAAGGGCGACATCCACGACATCGGCAAGAACCTGGTGTCGATGATGATGGAGGGCGCCGGCTTCGAGGTGATCGACCTCGGCATCAACAACCCGGTCGAGGCCTACCTCGCGGCGATAGAGGAGCACCAGCCCGACATCCTCGGCATGTCGGCGCTGCTGACCACCACCATGCCCTACATGAAGGTCGTGATCGACACGATGAAGGAGAAGGGTATCCGCGACGACTACATCGTGCTGGTGGGAGGCGCGCCGCTGAACGAGGCGTTTGCCGACAGCGTCGGCGCCGACGCCTATTGCCGCGACGCGGCGGTGGCGGTGGAGACGGCCAAGGCGCTGATCGCCGAGCGCCGCCGCTCTAATTCCGAGGCCGCCGAAGGGTAGAGAGCCGGGAGGGGAGCTTGATGGACCAAGGTTCCACTGCCACGGGCATCGGCCTGATCACCGAGCTGGCGGGGCCAGCGGCCGACCGGGCGCCGAGGCCGACCACGCTGTTTATCGCCTGCGGCGCGCTGGCGACCGAGCTGGTGGCGTTGAAGCGCGCTAGCGGATGGGCCGAGCTGACCATCACTTGCCTGCCCGCGCACTGGCACAACACCCCGCACAAGATCACCCCCGGGGTGCTGCGCAAGATCCGCTCGGCGCGCCGCGTCTACGACCGCATCGGCGTGATCTATGGGGATTGCGGCACCGGCGGCGATCTCGACCGGGCGCTCGAGGCCGAGGGAGTCGAGCGCATCCCGGGCCCGCACTGCTATCAATTCTTCATGGGAACCGCCGATTTCGAGGCGCTCGCCGAGGAGGAGCCCGGCTGCTTCTTCCTGACCGACTACCTGGTCCGGCACTTCGACCGCCTGATCGTCAAGGGTCTCGGTCTCGACCGGTACCCTGAACTGCTGCCGGACTATTTCGGGAACTACACCAAGGTCGTCCACCTGGCGCAGCTCGCCGATCCCGCCCTGAAGGAGCGGGCGGAAACGGCCGCGCGCCGGCTCGGGCTGGCCTTCGAGCATCGGTTGGTCGGCTACGGCGAACTGGCCGACTTCGTTGCCGCCGCCGCCGCGCCGGCGCCGGCTGGCGGCTGAGGACGCGCGACGAATGGCGAGCCTGGTGGTCACCTTCTGGCGCGATATTCCGGCCCAGGTGGTCGTGGAGAAGGGCCGCGGGCGCCGACGCGAGGGTGCGAAGGTCGAGTTGTCGCCGCGCTTCGCCGCCGCCATCGACGCCGCCGCCATGAAGGGCGACGCCGCCGGTGCCGACGCCTATCTCGACAACTGGCGACGCTCGGAACCGGTCGAGGTCGCCGACCATGCGATGGAGGCGAGCGCCGCCGCCGAGGCCGCCCGGATCGAGGCGGCGTGGCCAGCCGAGCGACTGCGCGCCGTGATCGCGGCCGGCGGTCGGCAGGCCGGTTGAGGCCGGCCTTGGCGGGTCAGCGGATCCGCAGGATCCCCGGCAGGTAGACCCGGTCGTCGCTGTCGTAAAACACCGTCAAGCCGAGCAGCCGGTCCGGATTGCGCCGGTCCGTCGCCAGCGGCAGGATGACGTTTTCCAGGGCGGTTACCTCGGTGTGATGCTGGAACATCGGGCTGCCGCGGCGCCACATCGGCCGGGCGTCCTCCACTATGCCAAGCAGCGTGCCGATCACCACCTGGTAGTCTCCGACGTTGGGATGGCTCTCGGCAAGGGTGTGGCCGGTGTAGTCCTTGCCGACTCCGTCGACGACCGCGGTGCCGATCAATCGGTAGCGGAACTCCCGGGTGCCGCGATCGAAATCCAGCAGCCAGATGTAGGGCAGCAGCGGCTTGATCTCTTCCGGGTGGATGTCGTCGCGGGTCGGAAGGTCGTCGGGGCCGGCTCGCTTGGAGGCCCAGTAGCGGTACAGTCCTGCCGCCAGGTCGGAAGCGCGGGCGGGATCGTAGGGGCGCCACTGTCCCCGTCCGGGCTCGGTCTTCATCCGGGTTCCACCACAACCGAGGCGCTATTCTGCTCCATCACGGTGCACTATAGCGGGCAACCCGCGACGCAACCAGCCGTCGCGCGCGGCCCCTAGGCCGCCAGGGCGCGGCCCCTAGGCCGCCAGGGCGCGGGCGTGCCAACGCAGGTGATCCTCGATGAAGCTGGCGATGAAGAAGTATGAATGGTCGTAGCCGACCTGCCGGCGCAGGGTCAGCTGGATGCCGGTGCCGGCGCACGCCGCCTCCAGCAGATCCGGCCTGAGCTGGTCGGCGAGGAAGCCGTCGGCGGTTCCCTGGTCGATCAGGATCGCCGGGACCCGCGCGCCGTCGGCGATCAGCGTGCAGGCGTCGTACTCGCGCCAGGCATCGCGGTCTGCCCCGAGGTAGCCGGACAGCGCCTTGTGCCCCCATGGGCAGTTCATCGGCGAGGCGATCGGCGCGAACGCCGACACCGACCGGAAGCGGTCGGGGGTGCGCAGCGCGAGGGTCAGCGCGCCGTGTCCGCCCATCGAGTGCCCGGAGATCGCCTGCCGGGTGGTGTCGACCGGCAGCGTCGCCGCCACCAGGTCCGGCAGTTCGCGCTCCAGGTAGCTGCGCATCCGGTAGTGCGTCGACCACGGCGCCTCGGTGGCGTCGACGTAGAAGCCGGCGCCGAGGCCGAAATCATAGGCGCCGTCGGGATCGTCGGGCACGCCGTCTCCGCGCGGGCTGGTGTCGGGGGCGATCAGCGCCAGGCCCAGTTCCGCGGCCACCCGCTGGGCCCCGGCCTTGACGGTGAAGTTGTCCTCGGTGCAGGTCAGCCCGGCGAGGAACCACAGCACCGGGACCGGGGCAGACTCGGCCTGCGGCGGCATGAACGCGGCGAATCGCATGGACGTCCCGGTCTCGCGCGAGCGGTGGCGGATCACCGACTGCACGCCGCCGAAGGCCTTGGCCTCTGAGACGGTCTCGAACTCGGGCACTGGCATAATCTCCTCCGGTGACGGCTATGCGCGTGGCCACGACCCTATACCAGCCCCGCGCGTCGGTCGTCAGCCGAGCAGCCAATCGGTCTGGCCGGTGGCGGGCGGAATCCCCATCAGCGGCACCGGCGGCGCGCCCGGGCCGATCAGGTCGATCGACAGCCGCACGTCCTCGAAGGTGAGGTGCTCCACGCTCCGCAGCGTGTCGACGTCGCCCGACGCGATCTCCGTGACCAGAATGGCGTTGCCCCGGATGGCCAGCGCGAAGGCGGCGAGGGGGCCGTCGAAACCGGCCGTGTCGTCGCCCGGGCCGCCGAGGATCAGGTCGCTGCCGGGACCGCCGTGCAGGAAGTCGTCCCCGGTGCCGCCGCTGAGCGTGTCGTCGCCGCCTTGGGCGTTGTCGTCCATGTACGCCCCGTCGCCGTACAGGCTGTCGTCGCCGCTGCCGCCGAACAGCCGATCGTTGCCGCCTACGGCGTCCTCGCGCATCACTTCGGCGTCGCCGTGCAGGCGATCGTCGCCGTTGCCGCCGGACAGCCGGTCGTCGCCGCCCCGGGAGCCGCCGTACATCATCGACGCGTCGCCGCCGAGCGCGTCCTTGCCATTGCCGCCGTTCAGCGTGTCGTCGCCGCCGCGCGCGCTGCCGCTTAGGATGATGGCGTCGCCGAACAGGTAATCATCATCATCGTTGCCGAACAGACGGTCGTCGCCTCCGCGGGTGGCGTCCTGCATCTCGAACCCGTCGCCAAGGAGGAAGTCGACGCCGTCCCCGCCAAGCAGCCGATCGTCGCCGCCGCGGGCGTCGTCGTACAGAATGAGGCCGTCACCGTGAAGCGTGTCGTCGCCACTGCCGCCGGACAGTCGGTCGTCGCCGCCCCGCGCCTCGTCGAACAGGAACAGCGCGTCGCCGTAGAGTTCGTCGTTGTCGCCGCCGCCGAACAGCCGGTCGTCGCCGCCGCGAGCGCCGTCGTGCATCGTGTAGGCGTCGCCGAACAGGACGTCATACCCGTCACTGCCGAACAACCGGTCGTCGCCGCCGCTGGTGTTGCCGCCCATGAACTCGGCGTCGCCGAGCAGACGGTCGACGCCGTCGCCGCCGGACAGCCGGTCGTCGCCGCCCCGGGCGCCGTCGTGCATGTAGTCGGCATCGCCGATCAGCTTGTCCTGGTCGGCCCCGCCGAACAGCCGGTCATCGCCACCCCGGGCACTCTCGACCATCGCCACGGCGTCGCCGACCAGGATGTCGTCGTGGTTTCCGCCGAACAGCCGGTCGTCGCCGCCCTCGGCGTTGCCGTACATCATCGAGGCGTCGCCCTGGAGGCGGTCGGGGTCGTCCCCTCCGAACAGCCAATCGTCACCGCCGCGGGCGTCGTCGTACATCACCGCGGCGTCGCCGATCAGGTCATCGCTTCCGTCGCCGCCGTACAGCCGGTCGTTGCCGCCCCGGGACCCGTCGAACATGCTGCCCGGGACGTCGCCGTAGACGCGGTCGTTGCCCTGCAGACCGAAGATCCGGTCGTTGCCGCCGCGGTCGCCGTTGGCGAGGTCGCCGAACAGGTCGCCGACGATTAGGTCGGCAAAGGCCGTGCCGATCAGCGTGTCGTTCCCGAAATCACCAGTGATGTCGGCCATCTCGCTTCTCCTGTTTCCGCGCCTGCAACCCGCAGATCACGTTGGGAAAACGAGATTAGGTCGGACGGGGCCGGCGGGCGTCGCTGCCGGTGGCCGGTCACCGATTGGTCACAGTCACCGGGGGGGCGATCACGCGTCGACAGGCTCGACCCCGCACCATTCGGCGATGAACAGCGCGATCGCCTTGGTGGCGTCGCGGATCGAGGGGATGTTCACCCGCTCGTCGAAGCCGTGGGCGTCCTCGCACAGCGGTCCGTAGACCAGGCACGGCATGCCGCCGTACAGCACGAAGACCCGGCTGTCGATGTAGGCGGTGGCGATGTAGTCCACCGGCTTCCTGCCGGCGATGCGCTCATGGCAGCGGCTCAGCACGGTCTCCGCCGCGCTTCCCGGCTCGAGGTCGTAGCCCTCGGTGAAGAAGCCGTTCCAGACCACCTCGGGCGGGTTGTTCGACAGGAACGGATGGCCCGACGCCGCCTGGCGCACGGCGTCCTCGATGTCGCGCTGCATCTCGGTCGGCTTGAAGCCGGGGTAGATCGAGATCCGGCAGTCCATGGTGCACCACGCCGGCACCGAGGAGGCCCAGTCGCCGCCGGCGATCTTGCCGACGTTCATGTTCACCGGGTGGGCGTGGGCGCCGTAGTGCCGGGTGTCGTGGCGTCGGGCGTTCCACTTGTCCTCGATCTTGCGCAGCGCCGGGACCAGGTCCATCGCCGCCTGGATGGCGTTCGAGCCGGTGCCGGCCTGGGCCACGTGCACCGGGTGGCCGCGCACCTTGACCTGGAACCACTGCACGCCCATCACGGCGCGGGTCATCTTGCCGCCCGACGGCTCGCTGATCAGCGCGGCGTCCGCCTTGTAGCCGCGCACCAGGGTGGCGAGCGCGCCGTTGCCGGTGCTCTCCTCCTCGCACACCGTCTCCATGTGCACGGTCGCCGCCGGCTGCAGCCCGGCGCGCCGCAGCGCGTCCATGGCGAACAGGTTGGCGACCACACCGGCCTTCATGTCGCCGGCGCCGCGGCCATACATCCAGTCGCCCTTGATGGTCGCGGCGAACGGCGGGTCGGCCCACATCTCGACCGGGCCGGTCGGCACCACGTCGATGTGGCCGTTCAGGATCAGCGACCGGCCGGCCTCGGATCGCGGGCGGTGGGTGGCGACGACGTTCCAGGCGTGCTCGTAGTCGACCGCGACCGGCGAGAAACCCGGGTGGTGCTCGATGTCCTTCGGGTCGACCCGCCAGCGGTCCATCTCGTAGCCGCGCTGGCGCATCGCCTGGAACATCAGGTCCTGGGCCAGATGCTCCTGGCCGCGCAGCGAGGGGCGGCGCACAAGGTCCTGCAAAAAGGCGATCTGGTCGTCGAAGCCCGCGTCGACCGCGTCCTTGATGCGACGCGCCAGTTCCTCGCCGAGAGCCGCGCCCGGTTCGCCGTTCATGTCAGCCGCCCTATGATCCGGTTTCCGTCAGAGAAAGCCATCCTGCGCCGCCGGGCCGCCGGCCGGCAAGCTTCTGCGCGCGCCGCTGGGCTCGGCTAGGCCACCGGCTGCTTGAAGACGTAGCGGCCGTCCTCGAGGCGATTGAAAAGCTCCGGGACCTTGGGGTGGCCGACCGGTCCGCTGGCGCCGTCCTCGACCAGGTTCTGCTCGGACACGTAGGCGACATAGTAGCTCTCGGGGTTCTCGGCCAGCAGGTGGTAAAACGGCTGGTCCCGCCGAGGGCGCAGGTGTTCCGGGATTGCCTGATACCACTCCTCGGTGTTGGCGAACTCCCCATCGATGTCGAACACCACGCCGCGGAAATCGTAGACGCGGTGCTTGACGATGGCCCCGAGGGCGAAGTTCGGCGCGACTATCTTCATTCGTTCCATCCCGGTGATAGAAGGCGGCGAAATCCCCCCATATTTGATCTTTTCGTCGTTCCGGACAAGATTGCGGCCCCGTCGCACCCAGGAGATCCGCCCATGCCCGGCCCGCTCAGCCATCTGCGAATCGTCGAGGGATCGGCCTTCGTCGCGGCACCGCTGGCCGGGCTGACGCTCGCCCAGCAGGGTGCCGACGTGATCCGGTTCGACCCGCCGGGCGGCGGTCTCGACCACCGCCGCTGGCCGCGCGCCGCCGACACCGGGCGCAGCCTGTTCTGGACCGGCCTGAACAAGGGCAAGCGCTCGCTCTGCGTCGACATCCGGCGGCCGCAGGGTCGCGAAATCGTGCAGGACCTGATCGGGGCACCGGGCGACGGTGGCGGCCTTCTGCTCACCAACTTCGCCGGCATGCCGTGGCTCGCCGACGAGGCCCTGCGGGCGCGCCGGGTCGACGTGATCAAGCTTGAGATCACCGGCGACTTCGACGGCGCCAACGCCGTCGACTACACCGTCAACCCGGCCGTCGGGCTGCCGGCGATGACCGGCACCGGCGGCCGCCAGGCGCCGACCAACCACGTTCTGCCGGCCTGGGACATCGCCTGCGGCCTGACCGCCGCCTTCGGCCTGGTCTCGGCGACCGTCGAGCGGGCGCGGACCGGCGAGGGGCGCAGCCTGCGGGTTGCGCTGTCCGACGTCGCCTTCGCCACCGTCGGTCATCTCGGCATGCTGGCCGAGGCGGCGCTCGGCGGCGTCGACCGACCGCCGTCCGGCAACGACCTTTACGGCGCCTTTGGCCGCGACTTCCCGACCGCCGACGGCGAGCGGGTGATGATCGTGGCGCTGACGCCGAAGCAGTGGTCCGGGCTGGTCACGGTGTGCGGCATCGCCGACGCGGTGCGCGCCCTGGAGGCGCGGCTCGGCGCCGATCTGGCCGAGGAGGGCGCGCGCTACGCCCACCGCGATGCGATCGCCGCCCTGGTCGGGCCCTGGGTCGTGGCCCGGCCGCTGGCCGACATCGCGGCCGCCTTCGATGCCGCCGGGGTATCCTGGGGGCCCTACCAGACGGTGCGCGAGGCCCTGGCGCGCGACCGCCGGGCGTCGACCGCCAACCCGATGTTCGCGATGCTGGATCAGCCGGGCGTCGGCTCGATCCTGGCAGCCGGCTCGCCGCTGGCCGTCACCGGCCAGCCGCGGGAGCCGGCGCGCCCGGCGCCGAGCCTCGGCGCCGACAACGACGCGATCCTCGGCGACGTGCTCGGACTGTCCTCGGGCGCCATCGGCAAGCTCTACGACGCCGGCATCCTGGGGCGCGAATAGCTCAATCGCGGCGGGCGGCGGCGGTCGTCACCGCCATGAGGATCAGCAGGCACCCGACGAGCAGCCCCGCGCCGCCGACCAGCGGATCGATCTGCTCGGCATCGACAAGCAGCGCGGCCGCACAGACCAGTAGCAGAACCGCCCCGGTGAGCCTCGCATCCGCCAGGAACATGCCGAGCAGCTCGTTCGCTACGTCACGGATCAGGCTCATCGTGCGATCTCCCCTGCCGGACGACGAATCAGCGCCGCCATGGCGATTCCGGTCACAAGGAACAGGCCGGCGAACGCGAACAGAGCCAAGTCCCCGCCGGGCCAGTCGATCCCCAGGCCCTCACCGGTCCAAAACACGCCGAACGCCGCCAGCATGACCCCGACGCCGAACTTCAAGGTGTTCTCCGGCACCCGCGACAGCGGACGGTGCACGACGGCGCCGACCGCCAGAACCGCCGCGCAGGCGGCGAGCGCGCCCATCGCGGCGGCGCCAAGCAGACCACGGCCGGCCCCGACGGCGATGACGATGAAGATTACCTCTATCCCCTCCAGCAGAACCGCCTTGAACGCGGTCAGTCCGGCGATCCAGTCGAGCGACGCGGTGCGTCGCGCGCCATGCCGCGACAGTTCGGCGGTCTCAGCCGCGAACGCCGCCTCTTCGTCGTGCAGCGCGATCACGCCGGCCGATCGAAGCACCGCCTTGCGCAGCCAGCCCATACCGAACAGCAGGAGTAGCACGCCTATCACGAGCTGGAGTGTTTGCAGCGGCACCCTCTCCAACAGTGGGCCCAGAGTCAGGACCAGCAGCGCCAGGACCCCGAGCGCCGCCGAAGCGCCCGCCAAGGCTGGCCGCCAGCCGCGCAGGGTGCCGACCGCCAGCACGATCGTGAAGGCCTCGACCACCTCGACCAGCGACGCGGCGAACGCCGCCCCGATGGCTGGCGAAGCGACGGCCCATGATACAGTTTCCACGCCTTTCCTCCTAAATTTGTAGTGTATGCGTCACAAGCAGATATTTTGTAGCATTCACTACAGTATCGGTCAACGGTAGCCCCATGACAGACGCACCCTTCGGCGACCTGGTTCGTGCCGCTGTCGACCGGTTGAGCCCGGCCGAGCGGCGCGTCGCGCGATTCTTCGCGGAACACCGCGAGGAAGTGCTGCTGGCGTCGGCGGCCGAGTTGGCGAGCCGGGCTGGAACCAGTGACGCGACGGTCGTTCGCACCGCCAAGGCGCTCGGATACGACGGCCTGGACGCGCTGCGCCGCGTCTTGGCCGACGAACTGCGTCGGGACCTGAGCCCGGCCGGTCGCGTGACCCGCACCCTGCAGGCAGTGGGGGACGCTCACGACTCGGTGTTCGCCGCGACCATGGATGCACACTCGGCCTCGATCGCCTCACTGAAGCGCAGCGTCACGGGGGCGCAGTTCAGCGCCGTGGTCGAGGGCGTGGTTGGAGCCGGCCGGGTCGCGGTGTTCGGCATCGGCCCGTCGAGTGCGATGGCGGACTATCTCGCGATCCAGCTTGCCCGCTTCGGCCTTGACACCCTTACCCTCACCGAGACCGGCCTGCTGCTGGCCGACCGACTGTTGCGGCTGCGGTCAGGGGATCTGATGATCGTCATGGCGTACGGCCGGGTCTATCCGGAACTCCGGGCGGTCTTCGACCGTGCCGAAGCGCTGGGCCTGCCGCGCGTTCTGATGACCGATACTCTGGGAGCGGAGCTGGGGCCGCGGGCCGACGTGGTGCTCGACATTCCTCGCGGTCGGGCCGACACCTTCAGCCTTCATACTGCCACGCTCGCCTTCATCGAGGCGCTGCTGGTGGGGGTCGCCGCGCGGCGACCGGCTGAGACCCTGGACGCGCTGCGCGAACTCAACCGGCTGCGTGCCGAGGTCGCCGGACCCGACCTGGCGCTCTGACACCTACCGCTTCTCCGCTCCTTCCGGCTGCGCCACCTCGGCGATCGAGCCGCCGGGGTTGGTCGGTTTGCCGGTGACCTGGCGCTCGCGATGCCAGACGTAGATGCCGGCCGCCACCAGCAGCGCGCCGCCGGTGAGCGTCGCCGTGTCCGGGTAGGATCCGAAGGCGAAGGCGCCGATCAGGATCGCCCACAGCAGCGTGCTGTAGGAGAACGGCGCGATCAGCGAGGCCGAGGCCAGCATGAAGGCACGGATCGTCAGGTACTGGCCGGCGACGTGGCAGGCGGCGATGGCGGCGAGGAACGCCCACTCCAGGGCGGTCGGCGCCCGCCAGTCCAGCAGTCCGAGTGGGGCGATCGCGATCAGCCCGGCGCCGGTCGACCAGATCAGGATGGTCAGCGGCTGCTCGGAACCGCGCATCTGGCGGGTGATGATCAGGCCGATCGCCCAGCACAGCGATGACACCAGCGGGATCAGCATGGCCGGCTGGAAGACATCGGTTCCCGGCCGCAGGATGATCATCACCCCGACGAAGCCGGCTCCGACCGCCGCCCAGCGCCGGATGCCGACCTTCTCGCCGAGGAACGGGATCGACAGTGCGGTGACGTAGAGCGGCGAGACGAAGCCGATCGCGGTCGCGGTCTCAAGCGGCAGGTGCACCATGGCGTGCACGAACAGCGTCGCCGAGCCGATCAGCAGCACCCCGCGCACCACGTGGGCGATCGGCCGGGTGGTGTGCCACGGCCGTCCCGCCCAATGCCGCAGCACCGCCGGGACCAGCAGCACGGTGACCAGGGTGTAGCGCAGCAGGATGATCTGTTCGGCCGCCATGCCCGAGCCGGCCAGCCCCTTGGCCAGACCGTCCATCGCCGTGAACACGAAATTGGCGCCGAGCAGCAACCCGATGGCGAGCAGCGGGCGATCCGGGCCGAAGCCGTCCGGCGTCGAAGCGGGGGCGGCGGCCGGGGCCGCCGGGGAAGGTGCCATGGAAATCGGCTCGGCTGACGGGCGCGGAGTATGCCCTCCCGCATTCCGGACCAAAGGTGGCCAGGGTGCAAGCGGATAAGCCGGCGGACGCGGTCAGTCGCGGTTCGCCTCGGACGGCGCGCCGAACACCAGCACGAACCGGGTGCCGGGCTCGGCATTCTGCCATTGCGGCCTGCCGCCGAGTTGCCGGCTCAGGCTGGAGATGATGCGACGGCCGAGGCCGCCGGTGATCGGCCCTCCGGCGCTGCCCGCCAAGCCGACCCCGCGGTCGGAGACCTGCAGGCTCAGCCGGTCTGCATCCACCCGCCCTACCGTCAGGGTCACCGGCCCGGCGGCGCCGGGATAGGCGTACTTCAAGGCGTTGGTGACCAACTCGTTGGTCAGCAGTCCGATCGAGATCGCCTGGTCCGTGCCGACCACCACGGGCTCGACATCGCAGGTCAGGTCGTGATCGGGCGCCGACAGCCGCAGATGGTCGCTCAACTCGCCCAGGAACTCCGCCAGATCGACGGCACTGACGCCCTCCCTGCGCCACAACCGGTCGTGCACCTGCGCGATCGCGTGGACCCGGGCCTGGGCGTCGGACAGCGCCTGCCGAACATCCGCGTCGTTGGCCGCTCGGCCCTGCATGTTGAGCAGGGCCGCCACCAGCGACAGGCTGTTCTTGACCCGGTGGCTGATCTCGCGGGCGAGCACCTCCTGGTGGGACAGCGCTTGCTGCAGGAGCATCTCGTTCCGCATCAGCGCCGCTTCGGTGCGCTGCCGCTCGAGCGCCACGCCGATCAGGTTGGCGAACCCGGAGACGAACACCACGTCGGCCTCGGTGAACCGTCCCTCACGCGAACTGTCGACCTCGAGAACCCCGTAGCGCGCGTCGCCGCAGTTGATCAGCGCGTTGATCGCGCGCTTCACGCCGTGTTCGGCCAACAGCTCCGGTGTCCGGAACCGGCTGTCGTCGCCGAGATGGTTTGACAGCACCGGCTCCCCGGTCTGGAACGCGAACCCGCTCGGGCTGTCGGCATCGGCCCCGACGCGCGCGCTGCCAACCACGCCGGGATTCCAGCCGACACCGGCCCGCACGATGAAGCGATGTTCGTCGGGCAGGTATTCCAGCACCTTGCACATCCGGCTTTCCAGGCCATCCGCGCACTTCTGGGCGGCCTCCTGGAGGAGGGTGTCGGCCTCTCGGGACTTCAGGGCGAAGACGGCGTATTCGGTCGAGATCTGCTGCTGGCGCAGGCGATACGCCAGTTCTTCCTCGGGGCTTTCCCGCTCCGACGCTGCCCCAGGCGCCGTCGGTCGCTCTGCTATCACGCGGCTCCTCCCTTGCGTCGTTCTCTGTCAGCACTCGCCCTGCTAGACCGTTCCCGGCCGCCGAAAAGTCCCGGAAGCCATCGGCGAGTCGTTGCGGGGCGCGAGGGAGGGCGCGGAAAGGAGGCTGTCAGACGTCGAGATCGACCCACAGGGCGGCGTGGTCGGAGGCGGCGTCGTGCGGGCGGGCGACCTCCTGGTAGGCCCCCCAGCGCCGGGGCCGGACCCCTGGCCACATGCCTTCGCGGTGCACACCACCGCGCTGGACCCGCTCGTAGAGCCTCGGCGACAACAGGATGTAGTCGATCTTGTTGGCGGCGTTGCAGAGCCCGTAGGTCCCGGGGAAGCCGCCGTCGTCGAACACCGGGTGGTCGAACACGTCCGTCAACCCGCTGTCTTTCAGGAGCGACTCCAGGGGCGCGCTGGCGGGGGTGTCGTTCAGGTCGCCGATGACCGCAACGAAATCTTCGCCGTTCCCGGCGAGGCCGTCGCAGATCGCCCTGACGCGGGCCGCCTGCGCTTGGCGCCGGGCGTCCGAGGCAGCCTTGCTGCCGAATCCCTTGCTCTTGAGGTGGTTGACCAGCACGACGACGCGGGCGCCGCTCGGAGCGGTCACGTAGAACTCCGGGCAGTCCCTCGAAAAGATCGGCCCGCCATTCGCCTGCTCGTCGTCGACGTGGCTGCGCATCAGCCCGATCGGATAGCTTCGGCCGGTCATCAGGCCGACGTCGATGCCGCGCTCGTCGTTGCCGTCGATCAGCATGACATGCCGGAACGGCGTGCCGTCGACGGTCGGGATGATCCGGGTGTTGAAGCCGGCCAGCGCCGGCCGGCTTTCCGCCTCGACCACCCCCAGGACGTCGGCGTTCAGGTCGCGCATGACCCGGGCGGTGTTCCGCATCGCGGTCTCGTCGATCGGCTCGCTGCGAAGCTCCAGCGAGCCGACCCAGTCCGCCCGCCCATCGGCGACGATCTCGATCCCGCCGGCCTTCGGAGGTTTCAGCAGGCCGCCGCGGTTGCGCCGCAGAATGACGAACGGCCCGGTGTCGGACTTCTCCAACCCCATATCGGTCATGAGCCTGACCATCCGGCTCCTGGCAGCGGCGGTGTAGTCCTGGTCGCCGAGCAGGGCGTTCAGTTCCGCGAATTTCTCCAGGATCGGGCGGCCATCGCTCCAGGAGTCGAGATTCATGGCCCGGGCGCGATCGAAGAGGTTCTCGACGTTGTAGACCGCCAAACGCATCGCGCCCTCCATCCAGAGCGTGGCCGCGGCCGTCTGCCGGTGCCGAACGGCGCGCGTCGCGGGCCAGCCTCCCGAGATCGTTGATCGTATCCTCTTCGAAGTGACCTATGCGTGAAAAATTGATGAAGCCCAGATCGCCTGGTTTGCTTCCGGGCGCCGCCGTGACGGCCTCAGCGTGCCGCGACGTCGTCGACCGCCCGCCTGAGGAAGCGCATGTCCTCCGGGTTCAGCGCCGGGTTGCCGGCGCGGTGGCCCCAGATCGACTCGATCGGCCGGAACTCGGCGTTCGGCATCTTCGCGGTCTCGGCCTCGCTGTCCTCGGGCGTGAAGTACAGGTCGGTGCGCGACGGCATGATGATCGAGCGGGCGGTGATCGCGCCGAGCGCCCGGTCGAGGTCGCCCCGGTGGACCGGGTTGTCGCTGATGTCGGACAGCTCCCAGGTCTTGAAGCTGGCCACCAGGTCGTCGCCGGAACGGCGCAGGAAGTTGGCTTCCCAGCTACGCACCAGCCAGTCCTCGAGGTTGCTGAACCCGGCTTTCTCGTACAGCCGCTCGCGGTAGAACGCCTGGCTCATCGCCCAGCCGGCGTAGACCCGGCCCATGGCGCGCAGCCCGGTGACCGGCCGCTCGGCGAAGTACGAGCCGCGCCACGCCGGGTCGGCGGTCAGCGTGGCGCGCACGCCGTCGATGAAGACCTTGTTGTGCACCGAGGTCCGCGCCGAGCCGCAGATCGCGACGATCCGCTCGACCCGGTCGGGGAAGATCGCGCCCCAGTGCAGCGCCTGCTGGGCGCCCATCGACCAGCCATAGGCGAGCGCGACGCGCTCGACCCCGAACACCTCCTCCAGCAGCCGCTTCTGGGCGTGCACGTTGTCCCAGTGCGTGAACTCGGGAAAGCGGCCGTGGCCGAACGGCTCGCCGAGGGTGCTCGGCGAGGTCGACAGGCCGTTGGTGAACATGTTGGGGATCACCACGAACCAGCGCCCGGGGTCGAGCACGCGGTCGGGGGCGATCAGCCACTCGGTGTCGGTGTGCTGGGCCCCGTAGGACGTCGGGTAGATCACCACGTTCGACTTGTCCGGCGCGAGCGTGCCGTAGGTCTTGTAGGCAAGGCGGGCGTTAGGCACCGTCATGCCGCGCTGCAGCCGGGTCGCCCCGAGCTCGAACACCGAGTAGTCGCTCATTGCTGCCTCTCCCGCCGGGCCCCTTGTCTGAACGCACGGTAGGCCGAGAGCAGGCAGTTGCGCTAGCATCGCCCCGGGCGAACAGTTCGAACACGAGGGTTGCGATGGCCAAGGACCTCTTCACCGTGATGCCGGTCGCCGGGGCGCTGGGCGCCGAGATCAGCGGCGTCGACCTGTCGGGCGACCTTCCCGAGGCGACGGTCGCCGCGATCCGCAAGGCGCTGCTGGACCACCTCGTGATCTTCTTTCGCGACCAGGAACTGACGCCGGAGCGGTTGCTGGCGTTCTCGCTGCGGTTCGGGCAGCCGATGGCCTACCCGTTCGTGAAGGGGCTCGAGCACCTGCCCGAGATCACCCCGATCCTCAAGCGCGAGGAGGACCGCAGCAATTTCGGCGGCATCTGGCACTCCGACACGGTCTACCAGCCGATCCCGCCGATGGGCACGATCCTGTACGGCATCGACATCCCGCCCTATGGCGGCGACACCGAGTTCGCCAACCAGTACATGGCCTACGAGACCCTGTCCGAGCCGCTGCGGCGCTTCCTCGACGGCCTGACGGCGGTCCATATCTCCGGCAAGGGGGCGGTGCAGAAGACCCGCACCGACATGATGAAGCACTCCTCCGCCGGCCTGAAGGGCGACGAGCTGATCTCGCGGCACCCGGCAGTGCGTACCCATCCCGAGACCGGCCGCAAGGCGCTGTACGTCAACCTCGCCCACACCACGCATTTCGAGGGCATGACCGAGGAAGAGAGCACGCCGATTCTGGAGTTCCTGTTCGGCCACCAGGTCAAGGCCGAGTTCACTTGCCGGTTCCGCTGGGCCAAGGGCTCGGTGGCGTTCTGGGACAACCGCGCCACCCAGCACAACCCGATCAACGACTACCACGGCTTCCGCCGGCTGATGCACCGCGTCACGCTGATGGGCGAGAAGCCGGTCTGACGGGCGGGGGTGGCGGCATGCGCATCATCACCGTCGGGGCGGCGCAGCTCGGCCCGATCGCCAAGGACGAGACGCGGGCCCAGGTGGTCGGCCGGCTGATCGCGCTGCTGCGCCGGGCGCATGAGCGTGGCTGCGGTCTCGTGGTGTTCCCGGAGCTGGCGCTGACCACGTTCTTTCCGCGCTGGTACATCGAGGACCGGGCCGAGCTTGAACGCTGGTACGAGACCGAGATGCCGGGGCCGGAGACGGCGCCGCTGTTCGAGGAGGCCAGGCGGCTCGGCATCGGGTTCTGCCTCGGCTACGCGGAGCTGGCCGAGGATGGCGGGGCGCGACGGCGCTACAACACCGCGATCCTGGTTGAGCGTGATGGCCGGATCGTCGCCAAGTACCGCAAGATCCATCTGCCCGGCCACTCCGAGCATGAGCCCTGGCGGGCCTTCCAGCACCTGGAGAAGCGCTACTTCGAGTCCGGCAACCTCGGCTTCCGGGTGAGCGACGCGTTCGGCGGCCGGATCGGCATGTGCATCTGCAACGACCGGCGCTGGCCGGAGACCTACCGGGTCATGGGCCTGCAGGGCGTCGAGATGGTGCTGCTCGGCTACAACACGCCGATCCACAACCCGCCGGCGCCCGAGCACGACGCCCTCTCCTGGCACCACAACACCCTGGTCATGCAGGCCGGCGCCTACCAGAACGCCACTTGGGTGGTCGGGGTCGCCAAGGGCGGCGTCGAGGAGGGCGTGCATCAGATGGCCGGGACCCAGATCATCGCGCCGTCCGGCGAGACCGTGGCGCTCGCCGTCACCGAGGGCGACGAACTGGTGACCGCCGACTGCGACCTCGACCTCTGCCGGTCCTACAAGGACAGCGTGTTCGCCTTCCACCGGCACCGGCAGCCGCACGCTTACGCGCTGATCACCGGCACCGCCGGGGTGGTGTCGCCGGACCAGGCGGCGCTGCTCGACCCGTCGCTGGGACGATGAGTCGCCTGGGCGTCGAGACGACGGGCCGGCGGCCCGACTGGCTGGTCGCGACCGGAACCAAGGGGCGGCTGCGCGCCGCGGCGCTGGCCATCGGGCTGGGCACCGCCCTGGCGGGATCGCCGGCCCTGGCCAACACCCGGGCTGTGGCGTCGGTTGCGACGACGGACCCGGGCGCGGCCGAGCCGGCGTATCCCAGCTACACGCTGTACCGCACCCTGGCCTACCAGGGCATGGCGACCTTCAACGACTTCGTCTACGCCAGCGTGTTCGCCGGCGGCATCGCCGCCGGCGGCGCGTTGGCCGCCGCCTCGCTGGTCACCGAGCCGATCACCTTCTACCTGCACGAGACGGTCTGGCAGTCGGTGGCGCCGCACCACGGTCCGGCGGAGTTCGGCCTGACGGCCGCCAAGACCGCGACCTACACCGTCACCAACATGACCCGGGTGTTCGCCTCGGCCTGGCTGTTGACCGGCAACGTGGCCTTCGCCGCCGGCTTCGTCGCCTTCAACGCGGTCGGCGACGCCATCGTCTATTCGGTCAACGACATCGCCTGGACCTGCATCGCCGCGCGCCAGGAGACCGCGGCGACTCCTGCAGATCAGTCGACCACGCCCGCCATGTGCCTGGCCGCCACCCAGCCGAACGTCATGGCCGGGCCGAGCGTGATGCCGCCGCCCGGGTAGTTACCGCCCATGATGCTGGCGTTGTCGTTGCCGGCGGCGTACAGGCCCGGAATCGGCGCGCCGTCGGCGTTCAGCACCTGGGCGTTGGCGTCGGTCTTCACGCCGGCGAAGGTCCCGAGGTCGCCGATCACCAGCTTGACGGCGTAGAACGGCCCGCGCTCGACCGGCGCCACGCATGGGTTCGGGGTCACCGTCGGGTCGCCGAGCGAGCGGTTGTAGGCGGTCGAGCCCTTGGCGAAGGCGGGGTCCTCGCCGCGCCGGGCCGGGCCGTTGAATTCCGCCACCGTGCGCTCCAGCGCCGCCGCGTCGACCCCGGTCGCCGCCGCCAGTTCGGCGAGGCTGCGGCCGCGCTTCAGGTAGCCCGAGTTCAGATGCGGCGTCAGCGGCAGCGGGAACGGCTTCACGAAGCCGAGGCCGTAGCGCCGGATCGTCGGGTGGTCGCAGATCAGCCAGGCGGCGTTCTCACCCAGGCCATCGCAGTCCTTGACCATGGCCTGCACGAAGTCGTGGTAGGAGTTGCCTTCGTTCACGAACCGGACGCCGCGCGCGGTGACGGCGATCACCCCGGGTTTCGCCCGGTCGATGAAGTGCGGGAAGGTGCCGGTGGTGCCGTCCGGCCACGGCACCAGGCTGACCGGGACCCACGCCGCGGCGTGCGGGTAGCCGAGTTCCACGGCGGCACCCGCCGCCTCTCCCAGCCGCAGCCCGTCGCCGGTGTTGCCCGGCGGCGCCGGCGAGAAGTGCTGGGTGTGCGGGAACAGCGCCTTGCGGCGATCCAGGTCCTGCGGGAAGCCGCCGGCTGCCAGCACCACGCCGCGCGCCGCCGTCACCCGCACCGTCCTGCCGTCGCGCGACACCAGCGCGCCGACCACGCCGCCCTCCTCGACCAGCAACTCGGTCGCCGGGCTGTCGGTCCAGAGCGCCACGCCGGCGTCGAACGCCGACTTGGCGAGCCGCCCGGCCAGGGCGTTGCCGTTGGTCAGCCGCACCGCGCGGCCGTGCAACGCCAGGTCGCGCATGTGGGCGGTCAGCTTGCCGGCGACGAAAGCGGCGGATTTCGCTGACCGCGTGACGTTGAAGAAGTGCAGCAGTTCCTTGCCCGAGCCGATCATCATGCCCACGAAGGTGATCTCCTTCAGCGGCGGGCGCAGGCGCTTCAGGTCGGTGCCGAGCTTGCGGCCGTCGTAGGGGGCGGCGCAGATCGAGCGCCCGCCGGGAACCCCGCCCGGCGCGGTCGGGTGATAGTCGGAGAAGGTCGGGCCGGTGACGAACTGCACCTCGGTCTCGCGCTCGAAGAACTCGACCATCCGCGGCCCGGCCTCCAGGAAGGCGTCGACCCGGGCGGCGTCGAAATGGTTGCCGGTTTCGTGCTGCAGGTAGGTCCTCGCCGCCTCGACGCTGTCGGTCATGCCCTCGCGCGCCGACGGGCCGTTGCACGGGATCCACAACCAGCCGCCGGAGCGCGCCGTGGTGCCGCCGTACACCGCCTCCTTCTCCACCACCAGCACGCTGAGGCCGAGCTTGGCGGCGGTGACCGCGGTCGCCAGGCCGCCGGCGCCGGAGCCGATCACCAGGACGTCGCAGGCGTGGCTGTCGGCGGCATCGGGGGACATCGCGGGGGTTCTCCTGGGCGGCGGAAGCCGGCATTCGAGCACAGCCCGGCGCCGATCGGCAATCGCGTCGTCGCCCCGGTGCGCAAGCCGAAACCCTGCTTGCTTCGACCGGCGAAGCGCACTAGTTTCGGCCGCCGAAGCACCCGTAGCTCTGCTGGATAGAGCGCTGCCCTCCGAAGGCTGACGTCAAGGGGCTAGCGAAGACAATGGAAAGGAAAAAAGGCCGAAAGGTCAATGTGTTATAAACTCTGAAGTGTACCGTGAAAAGCCAAGCCAAACTCGCGTAAGCACCGCGTAAGCAGCTTGGGACGTGCGGTAGCGAAGGAGCGGATAGGCTGGCGTAAGGCAGGAATATGAACCGGCTTAACAAACCTGACCGAAGCCATGCGATTGAAGTCGTCTGAATCCGTTGACCGTCAAAGGTCGGTCGGGCTAGAAAAAATTCTGATGCACCCGTAGCTCAGCTGGATAGAGCGCCACCCTCCGAAGGTGGAGGCCACACGTTCGAATCGTGTCGGGTGCGCCAACCTCATTGAGGTTGTGGCGTGAATGCAACTTTCAACGCCGCGCCATTTCCGAACAAAACTGAGCACTCCTGCCGGAGTGGCCCCGCCGCCCATCACCAGCCGCGCCAGAACTTACTTTCTGCCGTGGATACGGATTTCCGTCATCGACTTCGACTTGGTCGATGACAGCACGCAGATAGGCGCGGCGGAAGGGAATCGGGCCGTTCCTGACGTTCTCGCGCATCAAGCTGGGGAAGGAGGCGATCTACTCTTCAGGGATCCGGGTTTCCGGGCGCAGTTCGGCGAAGGCGCGGTCGAGCGATGCCTTACCACTCACGCCTGCGCTCTCCCGGCACCATCTTGTCGTAGGCGTCCAGTTCAGGCTCAGCGTCGTCCATTGCAGATGGGCGAGCGTCTTCGAGCAGAAGCAGAGAGATAGCGAAGTCATATTGCTCGGCGAAGATCGTCATCTCGCGCGCCGGTTCCCGCAGCCAGGCACCGGCATCATGGTCTACGCCCGTTCGGCCATCGATCAGAAGGTCTTGTTTTGCGGCCAGTGACGCCGCCGGAATTTCGATCGGGCCGGCGCTGGTCTTGAAATACGCGCCCGTCTTGAGGGCAGACGCACTGGACCGAGCCCACAGGATATAGCCGTCCCGCGACACCACGAGAATTGCGCGTTTGGTGGTGTAGTGGAGCCAGCGCAGGACCGCTGCAATCAACGACACCCGGTAGCGGTCTGCACAGTGGGAGATTATGTCGAGATCGACCTTCGCCTGCTCAGGAATCTGACGCCTGAAATCATCGAGCGGCATCAGGAAGTTCGCGGCGAAAACATTGGCCTGGTGTTCAAGCTGGCCGTATTCCGAATCCCATGCGACCTGCTCCTGGCTGCAATAGAAGCCGTCAGGGTACGCAATGCGGTGCAGGAGGTAATGGCCGAACTCGTGCGCCAGCGTGAAGTTTATGCGGCCGAGCGATGCCATCGAACTGTTGTAGATGATTCCCCAGCCCTTCTTCCCAGCCGGAGCCTTGAACAGCGCGCCGTCGAACTTCGGCAGATTGTCGCCCTTGACGCTGATGATGGGGTCGTCGGGCCACTTCTTTGCCGTGTATTCCTTCGCGATCATCGGGATATCGATCGGGAATTGCTCGCCGCCCATCACCGCGTTCAGCAGATGGGTAATCTCGAAAGCCCAGCGCTCTGCGGTGAAAGGGGCTGTCATTCGTCGTCACCCATGAGATCGACCATCCGACGAATCTTGTCTTTCGTGCCGCGGTCCATGTTGCGGTACTTGCGGAAGAACGCCGTATCGGTTGCATCCTCGACCTGCACTTTGTCGGACGGATCGATCAGATAGTCGGCGGTGACGCCGAGAACAGCGGCTATCTTGGCGATCTTGTCCGCCGACGGGCGGGGGGGCTCTTTGTTCTCAAGCTCCCAGACGTAGCTTTTGCTGGACTCCGCCAGCTCCGCCAGTTTTTCGAGCGTGTAGCCTTTCGCTTTGCGCAGGGTCCGTATTTTGTCGCCGAGGGGCGTGGTCAAATTCTGTCTCCCGTGTTCTGGTAAGTTCAGAGTAGCAATACGGGAGATGCTTGACAACGCGTATCTAGCCTGCCTAGAATGTTCGGAGTAGACGTACTTCTGATTCATTCACTCCGAAGGATATCGAAATATGGTAGCACGACGTGGCCCTGAGACACATCATGTGGTTTCCAGCAACAAGGGCGGCTGGGACGTCAAGCGGGGTGGCGCTGAACGCGCCGCCGGTCATTTCGACACGAAGCAGGAGGCGGTCGATTACGGGCGGCAGGTCAGCCGTAACCAGCAGACCGAGCTGCGCATCCACAATCTGGATGGCCGGATCGGCCAGAGCGACAGCCACGGGCGCGACCCGAACCCGCCCAAGGGGTGAGACCGACGACCGCGCCGATCCGGCGCGGTCGTCTCATGTCGTCAGCGGCATGTGGAGAGCAACATTCAGTTCAAAGGATAGACAGCGATGGCCGAGCAGGACCCTTTCAGGAACACCGATACCCTCGACGAGGTCCTTCTCGATATTGCGGCGCTCATCGAGCTGAGCCCGCGCGACCGCCGAGTTGCCGAAAGCCGTTACCGGCGTCTGAAGACGCATCTGGAGCGTTCCGAGAGCCCGCTCGCCATCTATCTCGTGGACGGGGTCAGCCGCATCTATGCGCAGGGCTCGATTGCCTCAAGCACCACTATCGTCAGCGGCACGGAGGACGACCGGTTCGACGTGGATGCCATTGTCGAAATCGATGTGCCGGACCACTGGGACAACAGCTGCGCGCTCGACCTGCTGGAAGAGGCCCTGCAGGGATTTTCCGGTGTCGTCAAAATCGTGCGCTGCACGCGCTGCGTCCAGTTGCAGTTCCCCTTCATGCACATGGACGTGACGATCCTCGACAGGCGCGAACGGCTCGCCGTCGAGCGGGCGGGTGAAATCTTCCATTCGCCGGACAGCGGACCCGACGCGCGGGTGCCGTCCAACCCCTGGGGATTCACCGGCTGGTTCCGGGGACAGGTTGGCATCGGCCAGGCGCTCTTTATCGAACAGCTGCGCCGTCACCGCGAGACCCTCTCGAAGAGCCGCCTCATGGTTCTTGACGAGGAGGAAGGGCGAGTAGTCGCCAAGGCAGACCAGCACGATCTTCCGCCCGTTATCCCGAGCGCCCTTGATGCGCAGGAGGCTGTCGCGCTGAAACTGCTCAAGCGCTTTCTGAATTTGCGCTACGAGGATTCGCCACTGCCGCGCCCGCCGTCGATCTACCTGACCAAGCGGGCGGGTGACGTGGGCTATTTCCCGCAGGGTCTGTCGGTACAGCTTTACGCTCTGGCCGAATCGACGGCTAAAATTCTCCGTCATCATCTCGCCGACGGTACACGCCCGCAGGAGGAAAACCCCTCCTATCGGCCCGACCTCATCAATGACCGGTGGCCGCGTGCGGACGCGCTGGTCAGGGATATGAAGGGGCTCGCGGAGCAGCTGGAATATCTCGCCGACCGGCTCAGTCACATGGCGACAGCCTCGCTTGCCGAGATTGCAAAGACCATTGACGAGCTGTTTGGGGAGAGGGTCGGCAAGGAGCAGCGCGACGCCCTCGCAGCGCGTTATGATCGACGCAGCAGCCCCGCCGTCGTGCTGTCCGAGCCGCGCACCGGGGCAATCTTTGCGCCCGCGATTGTCGCCGCCCCTGAGCGCCTGCGGGAAGTGCCCCGTCACAATTTCCATCCCTTCATAATCGGCGGTGAGGATAAGGAATAGCGCGTTGCAGCGCCGCTCGTCCGATGCGCAGTTGAAAGCGATGGCCACGCAGTGGCCTGACTTCAACGGCAAGAAGCTGGCTGACGGCACGCTGATCTGGATCGGACCTCTCAGGCCGAAGGCGCGGTTCTACACGCTGTCCATCATCTGGAAGCCGGTGGTGATGTCGCTGCCCTATGTGATGATCGACGATCCGCAGTTGGAGCCACGGCCCGGCGGCACGTTCGCGGAAATTCCGCACCTGATCTTTTTTGCCGAGAAGCCGGAACAGTCCGGGCTCTGCCTGTTCGATCCTGAAGGCAGGGAGTGGACGCCCGCCGACCTGATCGCGGCGACGACATTGCCGTGGACGGCCGAGTGGCTCGCCTATTACGAGCTGTGGCACCTGACGGGCGAATGGCTCGCTCCGGGTGTCGGCTATGAAAGCGTCGCGCGGATGCATGCCGCTGAGGCCCGGACTGTGAAGGAGATACTGGCTGATGTTCACTGACCGCCGCGCGAACAGTCTTGCGGTGCGGCGTGTGCGCCAGCCTTGGCCGAAGGAAAAGCCGTTCAGGATTCTGTCGCTCGATGGCGGCGGCATCAGGGGCGTCTACACGGCGGCCCTTTTGCAGCGTTGCGAGGAGGAGTTCGGCAGGGGCGAGAACCTGGCGCGCTATTTCGACATGATCGCGGGCACATCGACTGGTGGGATCATCGCGCTGGGGCTCGGCCTCGGGATTTCGACCGCCGATATCGTCGCGTTCTACCGCGACGATGGCCGCAAGATTTTTCCACCACTTCCGCTGCGCCTGTCAGGAAAGGCGCGGCAGCTTTGGAACTGGGCTTTCGGTCCCAAGCTCAACCACGAAGAACTGGATGCGGCTCTCAAGCGGCGCTTTCGCGAGCACCTGCTGGGACAGTCGTCGGCGAGACTTGTCATTCCGGCCTTCATGATGCCGAAGACGGAGATCGCGGTTTTCAAGACCGATCATCATGCTGATTTCAGGAACGATCACCTGACGCCGATGTGGAAGGTGGCGCGGGCAACGTCGGCGGCACCCACCTATCTGAAGGGTCTTGAGCATGAGGAGAGCGGGCGCATCTTCATCGACGGCGGCGTGTGGGCGAACAACCCGGTGATGGTCGCCATGGTCGATGCGCTGTCCGCCTACGACCTCGCCTTCGACCAGATCGACATTTTCAGCATCGGCACCGGCAATGCGCCGTTCGAGCTGAGTAAGCCCGACGTGTTCCGGGGGCTGGTGGCGTGGCGGGAAGCCATCAAAGCGGCGATGTTCCTGACCAGCGACAATGCGACGGCGCAGGTTAAACTGCTGCTGGGACCGGACCGCTGCCTGCGGCTTGAGCCCTCGGGCGCAGATGCCTGTATCGAGATGGATGATTATGACAGCGCTTTCGCGCGGCTCCCGGACCTTGCGGGGCGGGATTTTGAGGCGACGCGCGAAGAGATAGCGCGCTTTTTCAATGGTACCGTCACTCCGCGTGAGCGGCACTATTCTGCTCTTTGAAGCTTTGATTTACGGGCGGCGGTGTGCCCCCGGCCTTTGCCGGGCGGGCTCTATGGCTCTCGCCACGGAGTCGTTGTCTCCGCCCATGTTGGGTGACGATCCCTTGCACTTGTTTGACGAGCGGTGCTGAAGGGAAGTGAAGGGCCCAGGGCGGGCGCGGCCCGCCCTCCCTCGGCGAGGGCCAGGGGTGCTGCCGCACCCGCCACCAAGGCACCCCCAGCTGAACGCCGGGATGGAGACGTTAGGATATTCTCCTCCCTGCAGTTCGCAATTGTGGAGAAATTCGGGTATTTCACTATACTTTGAACTATCGATATATTGCGTCACGGAAAATTCGCATATATCGCGAATTTTCGTGGTATGATCAGAGTATGGAATCGCACGTTTTGCCGCCCGGAAGAGCCCGCCTGGCCGCCGTCATGAAGACAGCGGGGGCGGTCGTGCGCATCGAGCATGCCGAAAAAGCCCTGCGTGTTTCACGGACCGAGGCCGCCAAGCTCCTTTCCCGGTGGGCCGGACAGGGCTGGCTCAGAAGGGTCGGCGTCGGCGCTTATGTGCCCGTGCAGCTGGAATTTCTTGATGCCGATCAGGTCGTGGACGATCCGTGGATTCTAGTGCCCGTGCTGTTTGACCCTGCCTATGTCGGCGGCCGGACCGCTGCCGAGCATTGGGACCTGACCGAGCAGATTTTCCGGGACATCGTCGTTTACACCGCGCGGCGTGTAAATCGCGCCGTAGTAGAGCGGCAGGGGGCCATTTTCTCGGTAAGGCATATCGGAAAAGAGCGGATGTTCGGCACCCAGGCCGTCTGGCGCGGCCAGACGAAGATCGACGTGTCGGACATTCACCGCACCATCGTCGACATGCTCGACGATCCGGCGGCCGGCGGCGGCATCCAGCATGTGGCCGACTGTTTCGGCCAGTACATGCGCCGCCCCGACCGGGATACGGCAAAGCTCGTGAGTTATGCTGAACTGCTCGGCAACGGGGCTGTCTTCAAGCGGCTCGGTTTTCTGGCTGAGCGCAACAAAGACGGCGCGGAGCTTGTCGCAGCGAGCGCGGCCCACCTGACCAAGGGCAACGCCCTTCTGGACCCTGCTCTGAAGTGCCCCCGTCTAGTGACGCGCTGGCGCCTGCGTGTGCCCGATGACTGGCTGGCCGAGGGCCGTGCATGATCGGCAAGCGCGAAATACTCGATGTTGCGGCGACCGTAGGCCTGAACCCGCACGTTGTGGAGAAAGACTACGCGCTCGGCTGGGCGCTGGCGGGCATTTTTGCGCACCCCGAACTGGCGGAGAGCTGGGTCTTCAAAGGCGGCACCTGCCTGAAGAAATGCTATTTTGAAACCTACCGCTTCTCTGAAGACCTCGACTTCACCGTGCTCGATCCGGCCCATCTCGACGGGGCCTTCCTGAAGCGTGTCTTCAGGGAGATTTCCGCGTGGATTTACGAGCGTACCGGCCTTGAGTTCCCTGCGCAAAGCCAGGACTTTGAAATCTTCGCCAACCCGCGCGGCAACCCCAGCTGCCAGGGAAAGCTCAGCTATCGCGGCCCTGTGTCGTCGAGTTCCGGCGGGCTTCCGCGCGTAAAGCTCGACCTGACGGCCGACGAACGCATCGTGCTCGCGCCCGTGCGCGTGCCCATCTTTCATCCTTACAGCGACGCCCCGGCCGACGGCATCACCGTTCTCTCCTATGCCTATGAAGAGGCGTTCGGCGAGAAGGTCCGCGCCCTCGCCGAAAGGACGCGGCCGCGCGATCTTTACGACGTGGTCAACCTCTACCGGAACACCGAAGCGCGCCCGTCGCCGTCCGTCCTGATGGACGTGCTGCGTCAGAAATGCGCCTTCAAAGGTATCGAAGTGCCGCGCGCCGGCGATCTGGACGGTCACAAAGGTGCGCTTGAAGGAGCCTGGCAGCATATGCTGGGGCACCAGCTGCCGGCGCTGCCCCCGGTCGACGCCTTCTGGGATGTCCTGCCCGAGTTTTTCGGCTGGCTTGAAGAGGTCGGTGCGCCCGCCATACCGGCGGCCTATGTGTCCGCTGCGGGCGACACCGTGATTCGCGAGCCCACGCTGCGCCTCCCTCTGCGCGCGTCTTCACAGGCAGCCCTGGAAATTATCCGCTTCGCCGCCGCCAACCGGCTTTGTGTCGATCTTGCCTACGATGGCAGAACGCGCCGCATCGAGCCCTATTCCCTGCGGCGCACGCAGGACGGCAACATCATCCTTCATGCGTGGAGCGTCGAGAGCGACGAGCACCGGAGCTATCGTGTTGACCGCATCCAGGGCGCAGAGGCCACCAGCCAGATTTTCTCGCCGCGATACGCCGTAGAACTGACGCCCTCCGGCCCCGTCATCATCCCGCCGACTGCTCATACAGCGGCTCCCCGGATCGCGGCTCCGTCGCTCCGGCCTGCGCGTCCGACCGCTCCGCGCCGGACAGCACAGTCGTCATCTGCTCCGACCTACGTCTATCAATGTCCCTACTGCCAGAAGAAGTTCAAGCGCAAGACGATGACAGGTACGCTTAACGCCCACAAAGGAAGCAGCGGCTACGCATGCCCGGGGCGCAGCGGCGTGTACGTGAAAACAGAATACTAAAAACCCCTTTGCAGGCAGCCGTGATGGACCAGGACGCAATTGAAACCATTCTGAACGCTGCCCTCGATACGCTTTATGCTGGTGACCAAGAAATGATTGTTGTGGATGTTGCGGAACGGGCGCTATGCGCGCGCCTGTCCGCTATCCTCCAAAATTCCTTCCCGGAACACGCCGTCCACGCCGAATACAACCGGCACGGGGTTTACCCCAAAGAGATCGACCTGCCGAATGCCGACGGCGTTCCCACCAGCACGCGCGTGTTCCCCGATATCATTGTCCACCAGCCAGGCCATGACGACGAAAACATCCTCGTCATAGAAGTCAAGAAGTCGACGAATGTCCTGCCCGATCAGGCGGACATTCGGAAGCTTGAAAAGCTCAAGGAGCAGATCGCCTACCGCTTCGCCGTTTTTTTACGGCTGCCGGCGGGAGAGGCCGCGGAGCGTGCGAATGTGCGCATGATATGGGTCTGACGAATCCTTGCGCACCCCCTCGTCAGCGTGGCACCGCGCCCCGGATGGTCTTGCGGACGAAGAGAGGAAAATATTTATATTGAAAAAACAATCACATACGAGTTCCAAGTTTCATCTCGTCCGGCGTGCCAACCTCATTGAGGTTGTGGCGTGAATGCAACTTTCAACGCCGCTCCATTACCATCAGCGCACTGGCAACGCTCGTTTGGGCAGTTGCAAACTCAGCTTCGCGCGGGTTCTGTATAGTGTCGCTTGACGCTATTCAGTTGCGCCGCTAGTCTCAACTATGAAGATCAGAAATGTGGTCCACGAGGGGCTGTGCCGGTTCATCGAAGACGATGACGCCGCCAGTCTTCAGTCCGACTTCGCGTCAAAGGTGCGGCGGATCGTCTCTTTCCTCCAAGACATGGAGCGGGAGGACGAGTTGCGGGCGGTTCCAAGCTGGAAGCCAAATCAGCTTACTGGCGACGAGCGGGGAGTCTGGAGCCTGTTTGTCACAACGGGTTGGCGGCTCACATTTCAGATCGATCAATCCGAGATCATCGATCTCGATTTCAGAGAGTGACGCTGGGAGGCGGACATGACGGCAATGCAAGGCATCAGGATCAAGAATCCCGCACATCCGGGCGGGTTTGTGAAAAGCGAGATCATCGCGGCGCTGGGGCTCTCGGTGACGAAAGCCGCACAGGTTCTAGGCGTCACGCGAGCGGCGCTCTCGGCCGTCTTAAACGAGCGTGCGCACCTTTCACCGGAAATGGCGCTCCGTCTCGAAAAGGGATTCGGTGTGTCGATGGATACGCTGATGCGGATGCAGAATAGCTATGACATCGCCCGGACCCGCGAGCGGGAGGCGGAGATCAAGGTGGTGCCCTTCAAGGGCGCTTCGTCTGATGCGCGTCCGAGCGGCGCCTGACGGAGAAACAGGTCAATAGATTTAGCGCGCGGGCGGCGCGGAAGGGGTTGTGATGAAAATTTCGACGGCACTGGAGAAGATCGACGAGCACCAATTGTTCGTTCCGGCTTTTCAGCGTGAGTATGTCTGGAAGAGAGACGACGCGAAGCAGCTGATCGACTCTCTCATCAAGCAATACCCTACCGGCACCATGCTGACCTGGGAGACGGCAAGCCCGCCGGAACTGAAGGGACCGCATAAATATAACGAAAAGCAGGGCGCGGTTCGTATCTTTCTGGACGGTCAGCAGCGCATCACCACGCTGTATATGCTCGTGCGTGGCGAGATACCGCCCTACTACACCCCCGCGGAGATCTTGAACGACACGCGCGGCCTGCACGTCAATGTGGAGACCCTGGAACTCGCCTATTACACCAGGAACAAGATGGAAAATGATCCACGCTGGCAAAACATTACGGACATTTTTCAGCGAAAGACCCGCGCCAAGGACATCGTGCGCGAACTGGAAAAGAAGGGTGAGACAGTCAGCCGCGAGCGCGACGATGTGATGGATGACAACACGAGAGCGATTGAGAACATCCTTGACCGCGAGTTCCCGGAACAAACGATTCCGGTGCGCGCCAGCGTGCGCGAAGCCATCGACATCTTCTACAAGGTCAATGCCAGCGGCGTGTCGCTCACCGACGCCGAACTCGCTCTTGCCCAGATTTCGGGATATTGGCCGGAAGCCCGTGACACATTCAAGAAGAAGCTAACCGAACTGGCCGAGAAGGGCTTCGTCTTCAAGCTCGACTTCATCGTGTATGTGCTGCTGGGCTGCCTCTACCATCTCGGCTCGGAGATGAAGAAGCTCCACGACGCCGACAACGACGTGCAGTTACGCGCAGCGTGGAAGCTGCTGGACGGTCAGGTTCTGGACTACGTTGCGAGCCTCATGCGGTCGCATGCCTTCGTCGACCACACGGATGAGATCAACTCGGTTTATGCGCTGATCCCGATCACCGTCTATTGCTTCGACAAGGGTGGCGCGCATCTGACCGATGCGGAAATCCGCAAGCTGGTGAAGTGGTTTTATTACTCGCAGATCAGGACGCGCTACGTCAGCCAACTCCCCCAAAAGCTGGATCGCGATCTGCGCACGATCAAGGAATCGAAAAACCCATTCGACGAACTGCTGGCAGTCATCGAGGAGGAGCGGCGCTTGGTAATCACGCCCGATGAATTCGTCGGACGTTCGATTTCGCACCCGCTCTTTGGCCTCCTGCGTTGGTATTTGAAAAGCCGTAACGCCGTCTGCTTCACGACTGGCGTCGCCCTTCGCCAGGCCATGGGCAAGAAATACGCGCTCGAGAACGACCACATCTTCCCCTATTCGAAGTTGAAGGCGCAGGGTTACGGGCAGGAAAACCGACTGAAATATTCACTCGCGCAGGAGCTGACGAACCGCGCGATCCTGACCCAGATCGCCAATCGCACCAAGAGCGCGGCGGATGCCAAGGCCTATCTGGCCGACGTGAAGGACCGGTTCCCAAACAGCCTCGCCCTGCAATGCGTTCCCGAAGATCCCGCGCTGTGGGAAATCGAGAACTATGAAGCCTTTCTCCAAGCCCGTCGCACCGCTCTGGCGTCGCATCTCAATGCGTTCCTGACCGGCATTACTGAGACCAAGCCGCCCGAAGCCGCGGTCACGCTCGAAGAGTTGATTGCCGAGGGCGAGGACGACGAACTGGAGTTCAAATCCTCCTTGCGTTGGGATTTCAAGGACCAGACGACCAACAAGAAGCTGGAAGAGGTGATCGTCAAGACGGTCGCGGCCTTCGCCAACAGCCAGGGTGGGACACTGCTCATCGGCGTGAGTGACAGTGGCGAAGTCCTCGGCCTCGAAGCCGACTACCTGTCCCTCGGCGGCGTCAACCGAGACAAATTCGAGCTGCACCTGCGCAACCTTCTGAACAGCGCGTTTGGGGCGGCTTTTGTTAGCAGCAAGCTGAAGGTCCTGTTCCCGGCCGTCGGCGAGGTCGAGATTTGCCAAGTCGATATTCAGCCAGCGGCCAAACCCTTCGTGCTTAACGTGAAGGACAAGAACGGCGTCGGCCAAGAGAAATTCTATGTGCGTAGCGGCAACTCCTCGCAGGAGTTATCTCTCGCCGAAATGCCGCCCTACCTCGCCGAGAGGTTCCAGAAATGATGATCGGCAAATTCAGTGTCCCGACCGATATCGTTAATCGCGCGCGCCGTGGGGCACCGGTATGAACGCGGTCGAAATCGAAGAAGCCATCTCCGCGCTGGCGGAGCGTCCCTTCGACGCTGAAGAGTTTCCCTATGCGTTCCTCGAAGCTTTCGGGAACAAGGAGACGACCCTCAAACGTCTGCGCAAAGGCGAATCCAACAAGTCGGATCTGGGCGGCGTCCTCCAGACGAACAACATCCACATCGCGACCTGCAAGGCTGGCGAAGTGACACGCACGCTAGAAGCGTTGAAGGCCAGCCCGGCCACGGCGCGGGCAAAGGCTCGCTTCGTGCTGGCGACGGACGGTGACCTGTTCGAGGCCGAAGACCTCACGACCGACGACGCGCCCGTCTCCTGCACCTATGTGGATTTCCCGAACCACTTCGGATTTTTCTTGCCGCTGGCCGGCATCACCACCGTCAAGCAGGTCCGCGAAAGCTCGTTCGATATTCGGGCGACCAGCCGCCTCAACCGGCTCTACGTCGAGTTGCTGAAGGACAACCCCGAATGGGGCACGGCGCAGCGCCGCCACGACATGAACCACTTCATGGCCCGACTGATCTTCTGCTTCTTCGCGGAGGATACCGAGATTTTCGACGCCGGCGCCGCCTTCACCGCGGCGATCGAGACGATGAGCGCCAAGGATTCGTCGAATACCCATGAGGTGATCAGCACGCTGTTTCTCGCTATGAACACCAAGGCCGAGGCGCATGCCACCGCTGACATTCCGCGTTGGGCAAGTCGCTTCCCCTATGTGAATGGTGGGCTGTTTTCTGGCAGCACGGATGTTCCGCGCTTCAGCCGTATCGCCCGTTCCTACCTGCTGCACATCGGCAGCCTCGACTGGAAGAAGATCAACCCAGACATTTTCGGGTCGATGATCCAGGCCGTAGCCGACGATGACGAGCGCGGCGCGCTCGGCATGCACTACACCAGCGTGCCGAACATCCTGAAGGTGCTGAACCCGCTGTTCCTCGACGACCTGCGAGAGAAGCTGGAAGAGGCTGGCGACAATGCGCGCATGTTGCTCAACCTGCGCAAGCGCATGGCGAAAACCCGGGTGTTCGACCCGGCATGCGGCTCGGGGAATTTCCTCGTTATCGCCTACAAGGAAATGCGAGAGATCGAGGCAGAGATCAACCGTCGCCGCGACGAAGCCGATCAACGGTCGGAAATTCCCCTGACCAATTTCCGGGGTATCGAGCTGCGCGACTTTCCGGCGGAAATTGCGCGTCTGGCGCTCATCATCGCCGAATATCAGTGCGATGTGACCTATCGCGGTCAAAAAGAGGCCCTTCGGGATTTCCTGCCGCTTGACGCGCTGAACTGGATCACCTGCGGCAACGCCCTGCGGCTTGATTGGCTCAGTATCTGCCCGCCGACGGGAACCAACGTGAAGCATCACGCTGATGACTTGTTCCATACGCCACTCAATCAGGCGCAGATCGATTTCGAGAACGAAGGCGGAGAAACGTATATCTGCGGGAATCCTCCCTACAAGGGAAGCCAAGGTCAAACGGACGATCAGAAATCAGATCTCAAAGCAATCTTTGATAGTCGCACCGCCAATTGGAAATCATTGGACTATGTGTCTGGATGGTTCATGAAGGCCGCGGACTTTGGCACTAAAACCGCTTCCGTGTCCGCCTTCGTCGCCACCAATTCGATCTGCCAAGGTCGGCAAGTCGAAACGCTTTGGTCGCTAATATTTGGCACGGCGCACGAGATTGTATTTGCCCATACGAGTTTTAAATGGGCCAATTTGGCCAGCCACAATGCTGGCGTAACAGTTGTGATCGTCGGGATAGCCAGAAATTTTCCTACTTCGCGTCGACTTTATTCCTTCGGAGGACAAGAGGAGACGGTTCAGCGCGAAGTTGTGAACATAAATCCGTACTTAGTGGGTGGGCCGAATATCATGGTTCAGCCCTCACCAAAGCCCATGGCTGGTCTCAACGACATGAGCTTCGGCAACATGCCGAATGAAGGGGGAAACCTCCTTTTGAGCCAAGCGGAGGCGGCAGAAGCTATAGCAAGGTACGGAGTGAAGCGCAGTTTAATACGCCCATTTCTTGGATCTCAGGAGTTCATACGCGGGCAGGAGCGACGGTGCATCTGGGTTACCGATGAAGAGTACTTAGAGGCAAAGCAAAACGAGTGGCTTGAAAATAGATTCGAAGCTGTTCGCACGCAGAGAGCTGCGTCAAATCGCGCTACGACCAAGCAGCTTTCGAAAGTTCCTTATCGCTTTGGTGAGGTTCGTCAAAGCGGCTAAGAAACGTCGATCATTGTCCCGAGTGTATCATCTGAAACCCGAGAGTATCTTCCGGTTGGTTATCTGCCACCCGGCGCGTTGATATCAAACCTAGCGTTCGCTCTTTATGATGCTCCACTTTGGAACTTGGCGCTGATAGCGTCACGCCTACATCTTGTCTGGATCGCCACGGTGTGCGGAAAGCTGGGAACTTCATACCGCTACTCCAACACGCTGGGGTGGAACACCTTCCCAATCGCCAAGCTCACCGAAAAGAACAAGTCCGACTTGGTTCGGTGCGCCAAGGACATCCTTCTGGCGCGCGAAGCGCATTTCCCCGCCACTATCGCTGATCTTTATGATCCCGACGCCATGCCTGCCGACTTACGGGTGGCCCATGAGAGCAACGATGAGGTGCTGGAGCGCATCTATATCGGCCGCCGGTTCAAGAACGACACCGAGCGGCTCGAAAAGCTGTTCGAGCTTTACACAAAAATGTCCGCCAGCCCGGGGACGAAGAAGAAAGCGGAGGCGCGCGCGTGACAAATCCTATCAAATCAGTGCCCTCCGTCTCGGTTTCCTATGCCAGCACTGGCAGTTCGACTAAGGCCAACGAGTTCGGCATGCGGCCGATGCAAGAGCGCGCTTTCGAGAAGCGCGGTGAGCAATATCTGTTGATCAAGTCGCCGCCGGCCTCCGGTAAAAGCCGCGCGCTGATGTTCATCGCGCTCGACAAGCTCGCCAACCAGGGCGTCAAACAGGCCATCATCGTCGTGCCGGAAAAGTCCATCGGCTCCAGCTTCCACGACGAGCCGCTGAGCAAGCATGGCTTCTGGGCGGACTGGCATGTGGAGCCCAAATGGAACCTGTGCGACGCGCCGGGCAACGACAATGGCGGCAAGGTCAATTCGCTCGGTGCCTTTCTCCAAAGCGCCGACAAGGTGCTGGTTTGCACCCATGCGACTTTCCGCTTTGCCGTCGATAAATTCGGCATCGAGGCCTTCGATGACCGGCTGATCGCGGTGGACGAGTTCCACCACGTTTCGGCCAATCCCGACAACAAGCTGGGCATCCACCTGGGCGATTTCATCACCCGCGACCGCGTGCACGTCGTGGCGATGACCGGATCGTATTTCCGGGGCGATGCCGAGGCGGTGCTGGCGCCGCAGGACGAAGGCAAGTTCGAGAGCGTCACCTACACCTATTATGAGCAGCTCAACGGTTATCAGTATCTGAAGCAACTCGACATCGGCTACTTCTTCTATTCGGACTCTTACGCCGACGACATCCTGAAGGTGCTGAACCCGGCCGAGAAGACGATCATCCACATCCCCAACGTCAATTCGCGCGAGAGCACGAAGGACAAGATCAAGGAGGTGGAGCACATCATCGAGACGCTGGGCGCGTGGCAAGGGACCGACCCGGCCACGGGCTTCCAGCTTGTCAAAGCAGCGGACGGGAGAATTCTGCGCATCGCCGATTTGGTCGATGACGATGCAGCGAAACGGGATCGTGTTTCCGCGGCGCTCAAGGATTCAAGTCAGAAGAACAATCGTGACCATGTGGACATCATCATCGCGCTGGGCATGGCCAAGGAAGGATTCGACTGGATCTGGTGCGAGCACGCCCTGACGGTCGGCTATCGGTCGAGCCTCACTGAAATCGTGCAGATCATCGGCCGCGCGACCCGCGATGCGCCGGGCAAAACCCGAGCCCGTTTCTCGAACCTGATCGCCGAACCTGCCGCCGCCAATGATATTGTAACCGAGGCCGTCAACGACACGTTGAAGGCCATCGCCGCCAGCCTGCTGATGGAGCAGGTGCTGGCGCCCCGCTTCGAGTTCAAGCCCAAAAACCCGCAGAACGTGCCGACGCCGGGCTTTGATTATGGCGAGAGCGGCTACGATCCGACCAAGTGCAATGTGGGTTTCAACGAGGAATCTGGCAAATTTCAGATCGAGATCAAGGGCCTGGCCACGCCCAAGAGCGAGGAAGCGACGCGCATTTGTCAGGAAGATCTGAATGAGGTTATCGCGGCCTTCGTCCAAGACAAAACAACGATCGAGCGCGGCCTGTTCGATGAGGAACTGGTGCCGGAGGAACTGACCCAGGTGCGCATGGGCAAGATCATCAAGGACAAGTTCCCGCAACTGAACGAAGAGGATCAGGAAGCGGTTCGCCAGCATGCCGTGGCGGCGTTGAACCTGACCCAGAAGGCGAAGGAAGTCGCTGCCGGCAGTTCGCTCGGCGAGGAAAGCGCCAACACGGCCTTCGTCGATGGCGTTCGCAAGTTCGCGATGGATGTGCGCGATCTGGAAATCGACCTCATCGACCGCATCAATCCCTTCGGCGAAGCCTATGCTATCCTCGCCAAGACGATGAGCGAGGAAAGCCTGAAGCAGGTCGCCGCAGCAATTGCCGCCAAGCGGACCAGCCTGACGCCGGATGAGGCGAAAGATCTGGCAGTGCGTGCCGTGCGGTTCAAGAAAGAGCGCGGCCGACTTCCCTCCATCAGTTCAGCGGACGCCTGGGAGAAGCGTATGGCCGAAGGCGCGGCCGCGTTTGTCCGCTTCAAGGATGAGGGCCGCTATGAGTGACCTTGACCTCGACGACCTGCGCTCGGAACTCGACGATTTCGCGCAACCGGAAAAGAAAGGCGGACGCCCCCCCCGCGAGGAACGGATCATCGCCGGGTTTGAAGAGATTCAGCGCTTCGTGGAGAAAAACGGCCGTCCGCCTGGGCACGGCGATGACGGTGATATTTTCGAGCGGCTCTACGCCGTGCGTCTTGATCGCCTCCGCGCGCTCGAAGACTGCCGTTCCCTCCTCACGCCGTTTGACCATCAGGGATTGTTGACCACGGCGCCGATCTCGGCATCGTCGTCGATGGCGGAAACGATGGACGAGGACGAATTGCTTGCCGAACTGGAAGGCGCTGCCGGGTCTTCTGACATAACCAGCCTGCGCTATGTCCGCACTAGCGCCGAGAAGCGCGAAGCTGAGGAAATTGCGAGCCGAGAAAAGTGCCCCGATTTCGAAAAGTTCAAGCCGCTGTTCCAGCAGGTGCAAAGCGACCTTGAAAGCGGCCTTCGCACGACGCGACGGTTCGTCAAGGATTCGGGTTTCCTCAAGGCCGACATCCAAGTGGGTCAGTTTTTTATCCTTGGCGGTCAGACCGCCTATGTCGCTGAGGTGGGAGACCAGATCAAAGCGCCAAATGGCGAGACAGACGCGCGGCTAAGGGTCATTTATTCCAATGGCACGGAGAGCGATTTGCTCCTGCGGTCGCTCCAGCGGGCGCTTTACAAGGATGAGGCCGGCCGTCGGATCACCGAGCCGACTGCCGGGCCATTGTTTGAGGACCAAACTGGCGATGGCGATCAGGCCAGCGGCACGATTTACGTCCTGCGCAGCAAATCCGACCATCCACTTGTCGCGGCCAACCGGGAGATTCTGCATAAGGTCGGCGTGACGGGCGGCAGCGTAGAGCGACGCATTACAAATGCCCGCCTCGACCCAACCTTCCTGATGGCCGATGTGGAGATCGTCGCCACTTATGAGCTTTACAACGTCAACCGGGCGAAACTGGAAAATCTGATCCATAAGATTTTCGGGGCGGCTCGGTTGGATATCGAAATCAAAGATCGCTTCGGGCAACCGATAATCCCGAGGGAATGGTTTCTCGTTCCACTTTTTGCCGTGGATGAAGCCGTTCAAAGGATCAAGGATGGGACCATCACCGGATATGTTTACGATCCGAAGACTGCAAAGCTGACCCTTGCTTCGACACATGATCGGTGAGGAAGCGCCGAGCGGCACCATTAGTCACATTATCCAGGTGGTGCTGACGCCGGAGAGGTATGTTTGAAATTCGAGCTTCGCCACCTTCGCTATGTTGTTGCGGCTGCTGAGCGTGGCAGCTTTCGTGGCGCTGCCAAGGCGCTGGCCGTCCAGGAATCCGTCATAAGCCGACGCATTCGCGATCTTGAGGACGAAATCGGCGCAGCCCTTTTTATCCGCTCACATGAGGGCGTGAAGCTCACCTATGCGGGGCAGCGGTTCCTATATCGCGCCCGTATAGCTCTCGATCAGATCGGTCACGCCGTAACGGATGTCGGAGCGATCGGGCGTGCCGAGGACGGCGCTGTGCGCATCGGCATTTTATCTTCGATGGCCTCTGGCTTTCTCGCGGAACTATTCCAAGCCTTCGACGCCGGTCATGCCGGTGTCCGCCTAGAGTTCGTCGATGGTGCGCCGTCGGACCATTTTGCCGCTGTCCGGCAACACAGACTCGATGTTGCTTTCGTCACAGGGGATCCGGCATTGACAGATTGCGACGTGACGCAGCTCTGGACCGAGCGGCTGTTCGTCGCCCTGCCTTCGCATCACAAGCTCGCTGTATTGTCGGAAGTCGATTGGCCCGACCTGCGCGGCCAGCCTCTCGTTTTTGGCGAAGCACGGCCGGAATCTGATATCGGCGATTTTCTGGTGAAACGATTGGTCGAGGCCGGAGATCGACCGATGGTCGAACGGCACAGCGTTGGGCGGGACAGTCTCATGCAGATTGTATCGCTCGGTCGCGGGTTGACGCTGATCAGCGAGGCGGCGACGGCGATGCATTTTCCTGGTGTCATCTATCGCCCGCTTCTCGGGGAAGAGTTGGCGTTCAGCGCAGTCTGGTCGCCGCGAAACGAAAATCCGGCTCTCAGGCGTATGCTCAGTCTGGCCCGGAAGATGTCCGAGGCCCGTTCTCCATCGGCGCCAATCGGCGATCCCGTTTTCTCTAAACAAGAATCTACGATTGATTCCGTCGCGCTTTCGCAAACGCGCGATCGGTCGCCATGAAGCGCGCGATCATGGGGCCGATGAGCTTTGTGGGATCTGTTATAGGTTGCCCGCCCTCGCGAGTGAGCACGTCGGCGTAAGCTGTGAGATCACGGTGCAGCGCCGCGGGAAGTTCGAGGGTGATCTTCACCGGCTTATCGTCGGCGAGCGGACCAAGTTTCAGCTTCATAATGTCAACCTCCATAGGGTTCCAGGACCAGGTCGCGCGTGACGATCACGCGGACGGGGAAGCCTGGCCGTATAGTCAATGTTGGTGCGATGTTGAGCTGGCGGCTGACGACCTGCTGGCCGGTTTGGCTGATGCTGTTAGACGCGCCCTGGCGTAGCGCTCGCACGATGTCGCTTTCCTGGCCTGACGATCCAGCCTCTGCGCCGACGCTGAGTAGAGTCGATAGTGCGGCTGCCTTGAAGAGGTCTCCCCAATGATAGTCCACGCCGTCCTCGAGACCGGCAAAGCCTTCGGCGTCGGCACCCGGTTGGCGTTCCAGAACGATTGAACGGCCGTTCGGCAGTATGAGTCGGTTCCACACGAGGAGAACGCGGCGTTGGCCGAAGCCGACGCTATTGTCATACTGGCCGATCAATCGGGTTCCCTGCGGCACGAGCAGGATGCGGCCGGTGGGGCTGTCATAAACATTCTCAGTCACCTGTGCGGTGATCTGGCCCGGCAGGTCGGAGTGGATACCGGTGATGAGGGCAGCCGGGATCACGGCGCCCGCCTGTAGAATGTTCGGAGAGGCCGGGGCGGCAACGCGATCCGGCGAGACAGTGCGCTTGTCTGGCGCGGCGTTGAGGAAAGCAAGCTGGCGGTCCTGCGCGGACGGTGTGGCTGGTTGCGGCGCCAGGCCGAGACTTGTGAGATCCGGCAGGGCTGACGGGTTGGTCGAGGCGCCTGCCGTTGCAATGCCCGCAGCCGAGCGTGTTTCCGTACTGGAGAAGAGCCGACTTGTTCGGGCGGCATCGAGCTCCTGAAGCCTGCGCTGTTCTTCCGCGCTGATGCCGGGATTGGGAATGGCCATTCCGGGATTTGGGACGGCCTGTCCTCCGTTCTGCGCACTCAGAATTGGCCTGCCAAGATCGCCGGGCAATGGCGGGCCAAGCCGAGGCCCCGTGTAATCGCGTGGCAGCCCAGCGAGCCCATCGGCCGTGGTGCGGTTATCGGTCGAGTAAAGCTCTGTGGCTGATTTTCCGCTGTTGCGGGTCTGAAGGGCATAGATCAACGCGCCGCCGAGGCCGAGGCAAGCGACGAGGCCGATTCCTGCCAGCACCTTGCGCGATAGCCGCGTTACACGCGGCGCATCGGCCCGTAGTCGCATCGGCGCAGGACTGACGGGTTCACCAGTCAGGGGCTGGACGTCATCACCTTCGCCGTCGTCCTCTTTCCGGATTCCAGTGTCACTCACGACGCGGGCCTCCCATCGGTACGTACGATCCGGACACGTTTCTGGGAGCTACCCGAGCCAAGGCGAAGCTCGGCAGCGGCAAAAAGCCGGTCGACGATCATGTGGTTGCCGCGCACGCGGTAGTTCACCAGTTCGGAGGTATTGCCTTCGGGGCCGACGATGAAGAGCGGCGGCATCTCGCCTTGTCCTATGCCGCGCGGGAATTCGATGAAGACCTGTCGACCATCATCAAAGGCGCGCAATGGTCGCCAAGGGGCACGGTCGCCCTCGATCGCGTAGCGGAAGTTGACGGAAGCGAGATCCACGCCGGAGGCGACGGGCCGGGTCGCTTCGGCCTGAACATTCTGGCGGCGGAGCGCGATAAGCTGGTCCTGCGGGTATTGCCAGGATACGGATGCCATATAGGTCCGTTCAGTCGAACGTAGTTCCACATAATAGGTGCGCAGGTTCGTATTGATGACGAGGTTCGTCATCAGCTCCGCGCGGGTCGGCTTGACGAGGATATGAATCTGCTTTGTGGTGCCCGCGCCGCTCTCGGTGTCGCCGATGATCCAGCGCACGGTATCACCGGCGGCGACAGGGCCGGAGCCGACCAGCTGTTCGCCGGGTTGGAGGGCGACGTCAGTGATCTGACCGGGAGCGGTATAGACCTGATAGAGCGCCCCTTGTGTGAACGGATACACCTGGATGGCGTTGATGAAGCCGTTACGCACCGGCTGCATTCGCGCGGCGGTATTGGCTTGATTGACACGGGCGGCCGGATCGATCAGCTCGGGGACCGGCTTCGTGCCCGTTCCTGTCACGGGCTTCAACTGGCCGGGCAGTGGAAGAGGGCGCGGGATCTCAACGATCTGCACCGGTGCTGGCGGATCGGCGCTGAGTGTCGCGGGCGCGGCTTCGTCGTAAGAAATCTCAGGCGGCTTGAGCGCTGTCGCACAGCCCGCAAGTGCTGTCGCGCAAAGCAGCAAGGCTGCGAATGCTGGTGTCGATTTAGATGTCAGTGTGGATGTGTGAGAAGCCGGATGTCCGGCTTTCCGGTAATACGGCTTCATTGTCCAAGCTCCCGTGACCAGTTGATGGCGTTGACGTAGATTCCGAGCGGGTTTGCCCGGAGTTTTTCGGCGTCATGCGGCGGCTGCACGACGATGGTGAGGATGGCGGTCCAGCGCGAGGTCTCGGCCAGCGATCCGTCCTGATAGGTCCGCTGGACCCAGGCGACGCGAAAACTATCCGGCGAGGCCCGGATGACGCTGGAGACATCGACAGCGATCTGGCTCTTTCCGATCTTCGAGAAGGGGTCGTTCGAACGGGCATAATCGTTTAGCGCCAGCGCGCCGCGATCGGTCGTGAACTCGTACGCCCTGAGCCAGTTCTGGCGCACAATGATCGGATCGGCCGGGATTGAGCGGACCTGTTCGATGAAGCGGGCGAGGTGCCAGGCCATCTGCGGATCGGTCGGGAGATAGTCGGCTTGCGCCGGAGCAATGGCCTGCGCCTGGCCGAGGCGATCGACCTGCACCACCCAGGGCACGATGTTGCCACGTGCCGATTCCCAGACGAGCGCTGTGGCAAAACCGGCCGAAAGGATCAGTGAGCCGAAGGCCATCAGCCGCCAGTTTTTTGCCTGAACGCGGGCGGAGCCGATGCGCTCATCCCAGACCTGGCTTGCCCGCTGATATGGCGTCTCCGGTTCGGCTGCTTTCCCGAAGTGTGTGGAAGGTCGTTTGAACATTATCGGTCACTTTCAGAGAGGTTGATGGAGGAGCCGCCGCCGTGGGCGTCGCCGGATCGCACGGCATGAGCTGCGGCTGAGACGCCGTGGCTCATGGATTGGGAGCGCTTCATGCGTTTGGCCCAGGCGGGCGGGCCTTCGCCGGATGGCGCAGGAGAAGCGGTCGCGGATTCAGCGGCATCACTGCCGGCGGCACCCGGCGTGAAGGCGCCACCGGTTGCCTCGAAAGCGGATCTTGCGCCAGCGGAGAAGCTCGACTTCATGCTGTCGGCGGCGCGCGATGCCGCGCGCTTCAATGGCGAAATCGCAGCACTGCCACTAGCGCGCGCCACACTTCCAAGCCCGGACGCAACGCCCGCCGCGCCGGATTGTCCGGCGGCGCCCAGGCTGTAGGCGGTAGATGCCCCGCCGGCCATTGCGGCTCCGCCGCGCGCTGCCGCGGCAGCGCCGCCGGCCAGACTTGCGCCACCGGAAGCGACGGCGCCGACAGCGGCACCTGCCGCCACGACCGCGCCACCAGCGGCAAGGCCGGTTCCGATGGCGGCGCCCGCGCCGAGTTGCGGACCACCGGAGACGAGGCCGTTGGCGATGCCCGGGCCGAAAATGCCGAGGCCGAGCAGGGAAAGTGCAGCCAGAACGACGGCCATGGCGTCGTCGATCGTTGGCGTCGCACCGCCGAAGCCCGCAGTAAACTCTGAGAAAAGTGTCGAGCCGATGCCGATGATAACGGCCAGCACCAAAACCTTGATGCCTGACGAGATGACGTTGCCGAGCACCCGCTCGGCCATGAATGCGGATTTGCCAAAGAGACCGAAGGGGATGAGCACGAAGCCCGCCAGGGTCGATAGTTTGAACTCGATGAGCGTGACGAAGAGCTGGACGGCGAGGACGAAGAAGGCGAGCAGCACCAGCGCCCATGCGAAAAACATGCAGGCGATCTGGATGAAATTCTCGAAAAACGACCAGTAACCCATGAGGCTGGAAATGGATTCGAGTAGTGGTCGCCCGGCGTCGAGGCCGGTTTGTGCGACCTTGCCGGGACGAAGGAGATCGGCGGTGGTGAAGCCCGTTCCGGAAGCCTTGAGACCGAGACCAGCAAAACTCTCAAAGATGATGCGAGCGAGATTGTTCCAGTTGCCGATCAGGTAGGCGAACACGCCGACGAACAGCGTTTTCTTGACGAGGCGGGCGATGATGTCGTCGTCGGCGCCCCAACTCCAGAACAGGGCGGCGAGCGTCACGTCGATCACGATCAGCGTCGTGGCGATGAAGGCGACCTCGCCACCGAGCAGACCGAAGCCGGAATCGATATAGCGGGTGAAGACTTCCAGGAAATGGTCGATGACGCCGGTGCCGCCCATGATGTTATCGCGCCTCGCTTGGTTGGGGATCGACGGCAACGGGCGGGTTCGGAGCGATTTTGGCAGGGGCGGTGTCCACGGCGCTCGATGAGACGGGCGCTGTCGGGAGCCGCTCGGCGGGCCGCGATCCGGGCGCCAGGAATCGTTCGCGGTTGTCCGCCCAGGCGCGCAGGCAGACGGCATCATGCTGGCCAGCCTCGCCCAACCGGGCGCAGCGGAACAACTCGCCCCGCAACGGATCGGACGATGTGCTCTCCACGCGGCCAAAGGCGCGAACCGACGGCGCGTCTCCTTTCCGGGTCAGCTCGATCGCTGTCGCGGTGATCGCGATAGCGACAAAGGCGATGGCGCCGAGCCTGGCGAGCGTTTTTCCTTCCATAGCTCGCTCCTCAATTGCCGGTATTGAACATTTTGGCGTTGCCGGGTTGGTAGCCCGCGCCCGGCGTAAGGAAGCGGCGGCGCTGCTCGCGGCCCTGTTCGACGGCGGTGGCCTGCTCGGCAGATTGCAATGCCTGCGCGCGACCATTGGCAGCCATGAGCGCCGTAAGGTCCGCCAATTGCTGGGCCTGAAGGGCAAGGAGCTGATTGCCGGCCTGTGTTGCCTGAAGCGCGCCGGTCGCGCCCTGGCTCTGGCCGATCAGCGCCGACATCTGGGCGCGGTTGGTGTCGATGTTGCCAACGACGCCGGCCTGCACGCGCATGGCGTCCTGCAAGCCGCCAACCGTATTCTGCCAGCGTGTCCGCGCATCGGCGATGAGCTGCTGGTCTGACGCGGAGATCGATGCCTTGCCGTAGGTTGACTGGAACGCCCGATCGATTTGCTGCACGTCGAAGGCGATGTTCTGCGCCTGGGCAAGAAGCTGCTGTGTGCGCTGTACGGACTGCTGCAATTGCTGAAGCGAGGAGTATGGCAGGCTCGCAAGGTTGCGGGCCTGGTTGATTAGTCCCTGCGCCTCGTTCTGAAGCGAGGTGATCTGATTGGTGATCTGCTGAAGCGCTCGCGCGGCCGTCAGCACATTCTGCGCATAATTCGACGGATCGAAGACAATGATGGCGTGCGCCGGTGTCGTTATCAGCGGCGAGAGCGCGACAGGTGCGATGAACAGGGCCGCCGCCAAACGCGCAGCGCGAGAGCGGGAAGAGATTGGATTTATCATGGTCGTGTCTCCTGATCGGTTTGAGGGGTGATGTTGGTGAGGTCGGCGATGAGATCGGCGGCCCAACCGAGCGCGCATTCGGCGAGCCATGCCTTGAGGAAGTGGTCTGGCCCCGAGCGGGCCAGCACTTCACCGATCAAGGTCTGATGCTGTTTCGATGAAGCGGCGCACAGCGCCAGCGCCACATCGGAGAGGCCCAGCTCGAACAGGCGGTTGCCGCGACGCGACTGGCAGTAATAGTCCCGCTTTGGCATGGCGCGGGCGAGGATCTCAATCTGGCGATCATTGAGGCCGAAGCGGCGATAGATGGCGGTGATCTGCGGCTCGATCGCCCGTTCGTTCGGCAGCAGAAGACGGGTCTGGCAACTCTCGATGATGGCGGGCGCGATGGCGCTTGAATCAATGTCGGAGAGCGACTGCGTGGCGAAGACCACCGACGCATTTTTCTTGCGGAGCGTTTTCAGCCACTCGCGGAGCTGGCCCGCGAAGCCGTCGTCGTCGAGCGCCAGCCAGCCTTCATCGACGATCAGCAGTGTCGGGCGGCCATCAAGGCGGTCCTCAATGCGATGGAAGAGATAGGCGAGAACCGCGGCCGCTGCGCCGGTGCCGATCAGACCTTCGGTTTCGAAGACTTGCACCGAAGCTTCGCCAAGATGCTCGGCTTCCGCGTCAAGCAACCGGCCATAAGCGCCGCCGACACAATAGGGTCGAAGCGCCTGTTTCAGGTCATTCGATTGCAGGAGGACCGCGAGGCCGGTGAGGGTGCGTTCATTGACGGGTGCGCTCGCAAGCGAGGTCAATGCCGACCAGAGATGCTCCTTGACGTCCGGCGTGATCGGCACACCCTCGCGCGTCAGGATGGCGACGATCCAGTCGGCGGCCCAGGCGCGCTCGGGCACATCATGGATGCGCGCGAGCGGCTGGAGCGAAACGGATGTGGTAGCGCCGTCAGTAAGATCGCCGCCGAGATCGTGCCAGTCGCCGCGCATGGCGAGCGCAGCGGCCCGAATGCTTCCGCCAAAATCGAAGGCGAACACCTGACTACCATCGTACCGACGAAATTGCAGCGCCATCAACGCCAGCAGCACCGACTTGCCCGCACCCGTGGGGCCGACGACGAGCGTGTGGCCGACATCGCCGACATGGAGGGAAAACCGGAACGGGGTGGAGCCTTCGGTCTTACCGAAGAGCAGCGGGGGCGCCGCAAAATGCTCATCCCGTTCCGGCCCCGCCCAGACCGCCGACAGCGGGATCATATGGGCGAGATTCAATGTGCTGATGGGTGGTTGCCGCACGTTGGCGTAGACGTGGCCGGGCAGTGAACCCAGCCACGCATCCACCGCATTGATGGACTCGGGCATGGCGGTGAAGTCGCGGCCCTGGATGACCTTCTCGACGAGGCGCAGTTTCTCGGCGGCGATGCGGGGATCGTTGTCCCAGACGGTGACGGTCGCCGTTACATAGGCTTGCCCCGCATAGTCGGCTCCGAGTTCCTGCAAGGCGAGATCAGCATCGGCCGCTTTATTCGCCGCATCGGTGTCTACAAGGACTGAGGCCTCGTTGGTCATCACCTCCTTGAGGATGGCGGCGATGGATTTGCGCTTGGAAAACCATTGCCGCCTGATCTTGGTCAGCAGCTTGGTGGCGTCAGTCTTGTCGAGCAGGATCGCGCGGGTCGACCAGCGGTAGGGAAATGCCAGCCGGTTCAACTCGTCAAGCAGACCCGGCGTGGTCGCTGTCGGAAAACCAACGACGGTCAGTATGCGCAGATGTGCCTCTCCGAGACGTGGCTCTAATCCGCCGGTGAGCGGTTGATCGGCCAGCAGCGCGTCGAGATACATCGGCGTCTCGGGCACGCGGACGCGATGGCGTTTGGTCGAAACACAAGAATGCAGATAGGTCAGCGTCTCGGCCGCGCCGAGCCAGCCGCTTTCGGGCATGAAGCCTTCGATGAGCTGAAGCACGCGGTCGCTGCGATCTACGAAACCGCGCAGGATTTCATGCGCATCGACGCCGGATTGCGCGCGGCCCTCATAGAGCCAATTTTCGGCGCGAGCGGCGTCTTCCTCTGGCGGAAGATAGAGAATGGTCAGGAAGTAGCTGGATTCGAAATGCGATCCCGCTTCCTCGAAGTCGGCCTTGCGCTCCGCATCGACCAGGGCGGACGCGGCGTCGGGAAACCTGCTCGCGGGATAGGTCGCTGCCGCATGGCGTTGGGCTTCGACGAAGATGGCCCAGCCGGAGCCGAGACGACGAAAGGCGTTGTTGAGCCGACCGGCGACAGCGACCAGTTCGGCTGGCACGGCGCTATCAAGATCGGGACCGCGGAAGCGCGCGGTGCGCTGGAAAGAGCCATCCTTGTTGAGGACGACGCCTTCGCCAGCCAGGGCGACCCAGGGCAGGAAATCGGCAAGGCGGGTCGCTGTGCGGCGGTATTCGGCGAGGTTCATCATGATTTCACCTCAGACGCTCAAATGGCCAGGGATGCGCAGATGCCTGCGCACCACATCGACAAACATCGGATCGCGCTTGGCCGCCCAGACCGCCGCGAAGTGGCCGACGGCCCAGAGGCCAAGGCCGACGAGCCAAAGGCGCAGGCCAAGGCCCAAAGCGGCGGCCAGCGTGCCATTGAGGATGGCGATCGCGCGCGGCGCGCCGCCGAGCAGGATGTGCTCGGTCAACGCCCGGTGAACTGGAACGGAGAAGCCCGGCACTTCGCCGGCGCCGTCATGGAGCATTGTCATCAGACGAGTGCTCCGCCACCGAAAGAGAAGAACGACAAGAAGAACGAACTGGCCGCAAAGGCGATCGAGAGGCCGAAGACGATCTGGATCAGCTTGCGGAAGCCACCCGATGAGTCGCCAAAAGCGAGCGTCAGGCCCGTGGTGATGATGATGATCACCGCAATGATCTTGGCGACCGGCCCTTCGATCGATTGAAGAATCTGCTGGAGCGGTTGTTCCCACGGCATGGACGAGCCGGCCGCATGGGCGGCGGGCGCGAGCGCAAGTGTGAGAACGGTGATGGAGGCGGTCGTCGCGATATGCCGGCGCAGTCGAATGGCATGTTGAATCATGAGGGATCTTCCGTTTGTTCGAGGGTTGCTGGTGTGATGAACGGCGATGGTGTGTCCGCCGCTGCGATCTGATAGTCGCCGTCCGCGCCGAGGCCCTCGATGTGGGCGAGTTCGGAGAGACGGCGCTGCGAGCCGCGTCCCGACAGTACGGCGACGAGATCGATGGTCTCGGCGATCAGCGCGCGCGGCACGGTAACGACGGCTTCCTGGATGAGCTGTTCGAGACGGCGGATCGCACCGATCGCTGAGCCCGCATGGATGGTGCCGATGCCGCCTGGATGTCCGGTGCCCCAGGCTTTCAGGAGGTCGAGGGCTTCCGGGCCGCGCACTTCGCCAATGGGAATGCGGTCGGGGCGTAAGCGTAAACTGGAGCGCACGAGTTCAGAGAGCGAGGCGACGCCGTCCTTGGTTCGAAGCGCCACGAGATTGGGTGCGGCGCATTGTAGTTCGCGCGTATCCTCGATCAGCACCACGCGATCGGACGTCTTGGCGACCTCGGCCAGAAGAGCGTTTGTCAGAGTGGTCTTACCGGTCGATGTGCCGCCCGCGACCAGGATGTTCTTGCGTGTCGCGACGGCGCACCGCAGCGTCTCGGCCTGCCCGGCATTCATGATGCCGGCGGCGACATAATCGTCGAGCGTGAAGACAGCGACGGCTGGCTTGCGAATCGCAAAGGCCGGAGCCGTCACCACAGGCGGCAACAGGCCTTCAAACCGCTCTCCCGTTTCGGGGAGCTCGGCCGAGACGCGCGGACGACCGGGATGGACTTCGGCGCCGACATGATGAGCGACCAGCCGCACGATACGTTCGCCGTCGGCGGGCGAGAGTCGTTCTCCCGTATCGGACAAGCCCTCGGACAGCCGGTCGATCCATAGCCGACCATCGGGGTTGAGCATGACCTCGACGATTTGCGGGTCATCCAGGAATCCGGCGATGGCGGGGCCGAGCGCGGTGCGCAACATGCGCGCGCCGCGCAATAGCGCTTCGGATTTTTGGTGTGTACTCGCCACGTCGTCCCCGTTTTTCTTTTGGGACGCAAAGGCGGCCCGTCATCGGGGATGAGTAAAAGAGCCAGAAATGAGGCTACTGCAACAGGGACAAGGGCGTAGTAGTGGGGTGGCGTAGAAAGACAGGTGATCGGCGGAGTTGCGGAATATCTGCAAGCTCTTTGATGAGGCTATTCAGCTTCTGATTGACGGATCATCGGAACCGTCGGCCGGCATCGTGCCGCCGATATCGTCCGGGATTTCTTTCAGGAAACTCTGACCTTTCTGCAAGCGCCGCCCGAGTGTTTCGATGAAGCCTTCGTAGCGCTCGCGGCCTTTGATTTGCGCTGTGGCCTGCGCGTCGTTGGGCAGCGGCGGCGTGATGGTCAACCAGAAGCGCACGAACAGCGCCAGTGTCTCGGCGGTGACACCGAGATCGCGTTCCATTCGCTGGACCTGGCGGGACAGCCGGTCGAGCCGACGCGCGAAGGCCGCTTCGCGTTTGTCGGCGCCGTCGGGCGACAGGAACGAGGCGACAGCCGCTTCCACGATCGCTGAGCGGGACAGCTTCTTGCGATCAGCAAGATCGGCGATCTGCTTCAGCATCTCCGGCGGAAAATAGACATTCATTCGGTCACGCATGGCTCATCTCACATATCGATGCCGTCATTGGGATCGAGCGAGACCTGGCGGGCGACACCGCCCATCTGCTGGCGCAGGATGCGCGACTGGCGGGCAGCATCCTCGGGCTCGTCGTCGATCATGATGGCGAATTCTTCGGCGGGCTTGGGCGTGCTGGTTTCCTTGGAGATGGCGACGTGTTCTGGAAGCTCAGGTTCGCGGCGAAGCCCGCTATTGGCGGCATCGCCTTCAACATTCTCGATTTCTGTCAGCAGCGCGGCATCCAGCGTTTGCGGTTTGAGCGCAGACCAACCGTCCGCGTGAGCCGAACGCGCAGGCGCGGTGAGATCGGGCGGCGGCAGGATGCGTTCCTTGAAGCGGGCATCCTCATAGTAGCGCGCCTTCTTCGCCCGAACCGGCGGCGTCCCGGCGATCATCACAATCTCGTCGGCGGGCGGGAGCTGCATCACCTCGCCGGGCGTGAGAAGGGGCCGCGCCGTCTCCGAACGCGAGACCATCAGATGGCCGAGCCATGGTGACAGCCGGTGGCCGGCATAGTTTTTCATCGCCTTCATTTCGGTCGCGGTGCCGAGCGCGTCGGACACGCGCTTGGCGGTGCGTTCATCATTGGTGGCGAAGCTGACGCGCACATGGCAATTGTCGAGGATCGAGTTGTTCGCGCCATAAGCCTTCTCGATCTGGTTCAGCGACTGCGCGATGAGAAAGGCTTTCAGACCATAGCCCGCCATGAAAGCGAGGGCTGACTCGAAGAAGTCGAGGCGGCCCAGCGCCGGAAACTCGTCGAGCATCATGAGGACGCGGTGGCGGCGGCCTTTGGCGTGAAGATCTTCGGTCAGACGTCGGCCGATCTGGTTTAGCACGAGGCGGATCAGTGGCTTGGTCCGGGAGATGTCGGACGGCGGCACGACGAGGTAGAGTGTCGCGGGACTGGCGTTCTCAATGAGATCGGCAATGCGCCAGTCGCAGCGGCGCGTGACCTCCGCGACGACTGGATCGCGGTAAAGACCCAGGAACGACATGGCGGTGGAGAGCACACCGGAGCGTTCATTGTCAGATTTGTTGAGCAGCTCGCGCGCTGTCGAGGCGACGACAGGGTGCGGACCTTTTTCACCCAGATGGGGCGTCGTCATCATCGCCTTCAGCGTCGTCTCGATCGGGTGTTTCGGATTGGAGAGGAAGGCGGCGACACCGGCGAGCGTCTTGTCGGCTTCGGCATAGAGGACATGGAGGATCGCACCGACGAGGAGCGAGTGGCTGGTCTTCTCCCAATGGTTTCGTTTTTCGAGCGAGCCTTCCGGATCGACCAGCACATCGGCGACGTTCTGGACGTCGCGTACCTCCCATTCGCCGCGCCGGACTTCGAGCAATGGATTGTAGGCAGAGGATTTGGGATTGGTCGGATCGAACAGCATCACGCGGCCGTGCTGCGCGCGGAAGCCGGCAGTGAGCTGCCAGTTCTCGCCCTTGATGTCGTGGACGATGGCCGACCCCGGCCATGTGAGCAGGGTCGGAACGACGAGGCCCACCCCCTTGCCGGATCGTGTCGGGGCAAAGCACAGCACATGCTCCGGGCCATTGTGACGGAGATAGTCGCGGTCCAGCTTGCCGAGCACGACGCCGTCCGGACCAAGCAGCCCCGCCGCTTTGATCTCACTGCGTGCGGCCCAGCGGGCCGAGCCGTAGGTCTCTGCGTTCTTGGCTTCTCTGGCGCGCCACACTGACATCGCAATCGCAACCGGGATCGAGATCAAGCCGCCGGACACAGCGATGTAGGCGCCCTCAAGAAAGATCGACGGTGCATAAGCGTCAAAGGAGAACCACCACCAGAAGAAGGCGGGCGGGTAATAGACAGGCCACCCCAACACGGTGAACCAGGGTGCGCCAAGCTGCGATTGAAAACCGAGTTGCCATGCCGTCCATTGGGTGGCCGCCCAGATCATGATGAGCACGATCAGGAAGACGACGATGATCTGGCCCCAGAGAATTCTTGTCGCAGGCATTGTTTTGTCCTTTCTTGGCGGAGGTGACGATGGCCTCTCGTTACAGGCCGAGATCGCGTTTTCGCCCCAAGCTCCACTCGATGCCGCCGCTGCCGCTGGCTACGCCCGAGAGGTGCTGGCCGAGCTTCTTCTCAAGCGGCGGTGACCAGGGCACGAGCCGGAATCCGAGTCCGTCATCGATCATGGCGAAGCGACCCGACGCGAGGGTGAGGCGCTGGCGATAGGTGCCGGCGACCTGGTCTCCGGCGGCAGCCTTGATGTGCGGCAATCCCGTTTCCGCCGAGAGTCTGGCGCCGACGACATCCAGCTCACGCTTGCGAAGCGTGTCGAGAAGGTCGCGGGCAAAGATGATGCGCTGGCCCTGCCTACGAGCGAGACCATCGTGTGCGAGATGCTCGGCCCGCGCGCTCATGGCGTCGCGCGTTTCGCGGCCGAAGCCACCCATCGACATCGGCATGGCATCGCGTTCGACGAGGCGATGATCGAGCCATGTGGCGCCCGGTGCGGTGATCTGTCGGTTGAGGTCGAAGTCCGAGCGGTTGGCGAGCACAAGTGTTGGCCGTTGATCTTGAGGCCCGCCGAAGCGACGCACCTCGACGATGCCGCCGATCGGCGGGGAATGCTCGAAGGCTTCGAGGCCCCGGAACCTGATATGGTGAGCGCGGCCGTCGGTGCCGTCGATCACGGCATAAGCCTCGCCGGTCAGCTCATCGTGCAGGCCTTTGTCGACAAGGCGGCCGATGATCGGCGAGCCCGGGCTTCCGGCGTCGATTACATAGTCGGCGAACCCGCGATCCTGGCCGCGCTCGGTGAAAGCGCGGTGCATGGTCTTGATGATGTCGCCACGCATCCCGAGGTCGCGTAAGGCTCGTTCTGCCTCAAGACCCACCATCCATTCGCCGGGACTGGCCGCTGTGGCGAGGCCCATCTTCTCGAGGTGCTGGAGGCGGCCGACCATGAGACGCCGGGTCTCGGGATCGGACGCGCCGACATTCTCGGGCCGCAGGTCGATATGTCCGGTCTCATCGGCGGCGATACGGATCTCGACGTCGAGACGCGTCCAGCGTTCTGCAGAAATCTCCTTCGCAAGCGCGTTGCTGATTTCGTGCTCGGGCTTTGGACCGAGTTCGATGGAGACTAAATCCTCGGCGCGCGAACGCAGGCCGCGGCTGATATAGTCGCGCGAGATCACAAGATCGGCGCCCGCCTGATCGACGCCGCGCACGATGAGATGAACGTGCGGGTTGTCAGTGTTCCAGTGATCGACGGCCACCCAGTCGAGCCGCGTACCGAGGTCGGCTTCCATCTGCGTGGCCAGATCACGGGTGAAGGCCCGCAAGTCTGTCATCTCGCCGGCGTCTTCGGGCGAGACGATGAAGCGGAAATGATGGCGGTCGTCCTTGCTCCGCTCGGCAAAAGCGATGTCGTCGGCACGGTCGTTACCGGCGTCGAACATGACAGCCTTCTCCCCGTCGCGGGTGACACCGTCGCGCTTCAGATAGGACAGGTGAGCGGCAAGTGGCGCTGAACGAAAAGCCCGACCCTGATGACGGGCGATGCGGGCTTTGACCACGACGCGGCGGGAGGAACTGAACAGGCGTGCCCGGCTGAAGCTGATCCGTCCGCGCCCAAAACTGGAGCGGCCATAGCTGGAAGCGCCTCTGCCTGGAGATGATTGCCCGGAGGTATGACCGGCTCTCTTGGCGGCACGCAGCACCTGGTTGATGAAGCTTTTCTGCTTTGGCGCACGGGTGCTGCGGATGCGCCCTGGCCGAACACGGAAATCGTTGTCGCCCTTGCTCATGACAGGCCTTCCGAAAGGCCCGATTGACGTACAGTGCCGGAACCATCGTTGAATTCATGGGGAAATATCCAATGAGCGGCACGCTCCCCGACCGAACGGCACGCCGAAACACACGCCATTTCAATGGCTTGTGGTTCGGCAGGCGAGCCTCTTTTATCTAGCCGTCGGTTGGTCGTGCTGCCCTTTCTGACCCAACCCCATGCCTGTCTCCCGCCATGACGCACCATTCCCGCCAATCCTGCGAATGTGTGCATCACAGACCTCCAGAGCCGGATCGCGCCACGAACAGGCCATTCGCCTGCGGTGCGATGCCGGAAACATCGCGTGCCGACGCGGCCTCCAGTGCGACATTGGATGGGCGGTCCGATTGCGCAGGATTGGTAGCGGACGTGCGCTCGCTGCGTGCGACGAACAGCGGCGCAGTGGTCCAGCTTATGCGCGCTACCGTTGGCGTGACGACGGGTTCGCCGACCTCGCCGTCGCTAACTGACGGCGCGAGCATGGCGACATAGGCGCGGGTTTCAGCAGGCAGTGCGCGGGCGCCTGCGAGAGAGCTTTCGTAGCGGCCGGGGCCGGCATTGTAGGCCGCAAGGAAGCCGGGCGACCCGTAACGGTCGTACATTTCGCGCAGGTAAGCTGCACCTGCGAGGATATTGTCGTGCGGGTCGAACGGGTCGTTACCAAGACCGTGACGGTCACGCAGGTTCGACCAGGTGGCGGGCATGATCTGCATCAAGCCCATCGCGCCGACGGGTGAGATGGCCCGCTCGTCCCCGCGACTTTCAACGTGCATGACGGCGCGTATCCACGCGACGGGAACGCCAAAACGCTGTGCTGCTTCTGCGATATGGGCGGCGTAGCGATCGACTGCGGCGAGATGGCTCATCGGTACGTCACGGGCCGATACAGGTAGCGCCGGTACGACGCTCGAGAGGATGCCGGAAAGGAGGAGGAGTGCAGCCCTGTGGGTGGTGCGCGGACGTTCACGGGGAGCCGCATGGTGCGGCCGATTGCGAGAGACTGTCATTGGCTCAGCCCCGCTCGCCGCGCTTTGGCGGGCGGTTCCAGGTCAGCACCCACGCGCTCTTGTCGTCGCCGGACTGGAACAGGTTGGCGCGGATCGGCTGCGTGAAGACGGGATCGTCAAGCAGCAACGAGACGTATTCACCGGCTTTCTCGCCAGTGCGTTTCCAGGCGGCGCCAATTTCTGGGCCAACTTCCGGACCGTCGTCAGACCCAAGATGGATGCGGTAATCGGGCGCATTCTCGGCGTCGGATGGATCGGCGGGTGTGAGAACCAGTTCGGCAGCGAGCGTGAGGGTTCGGATGTTGCCGGAATAACCGGATTTGGTGCGGGTGAACTGACCGATCTGCGTCATGGGAAGGCTCCTTTCGTTGCGGTTGGTGAGAGGTTGGCGCGCCAGTCACCGCGTTCGTGCGCGCCATTCGAAGCGGTCATCGCCGTCTTCGTCGGTGTAGAGCGGGACAGCGCGGCCGATGATCGAAGCGGCAGGGACTGGCCCGAAATATCGGCCATCGAGGCTGTCGTGGACTTGGAAATTCATGAGGAAAATCTCGCTTGTCGCGATGCGGCGACAGCCCTGCCAGATGGGCAGAGCGCGCCCGATCCGATCCCGCTCCAGCGCGTCGCCCATAGGAACGCCGTCAACCGTGACGGTGCGTCCGCTGCGACAGACTTCTTGTCCGGATATGCCGGCGACGCGTTTCATCAATGGGACGCCGCGCGGCAGATAACCGCGCTCGGCGAGGAAACTCGCCAGCGGCTCGGGTGCATCGACCGCGACGAGGTCGCTCACCTCGAGCCGTTTCGCGGGGCCAATCGAATAGAGCCCGATCGGTGTACTGGCCGAAGCGTTCCAGATCAGTTTCGGCGTGATATGCAAGAACGACAGACCGGCTATGGCCAGCACGGCGAAATAGGTCGTCATGACGTAACCGAAGCGGGTCATGGCTCGGCCCTCCGGCGTTTGCAGAACGCCCGATGCTGTTCGACCGTGTAGGGACGCGGTTCATGGCCGGCGATGAGGCGGTTGTGAACATGCCGCCAGTGATCGGGCGACACGTCGGTCGGATCGACACCGAGCGCCTCAACGGCGTCGATTATCTGGAGGACACGCTCGACCTTGGGCCAGCCGTCGATCTTGAGGAGAATGTCTCCGCCTGGACGCACGAACGGCAGCGTCTGATAGGGCTCGCCCGGTGACACCGCGCGCACGATGTCAATGCACGAGACGATCGTGCCGAAGTCGTTGGAGGCCCAGCGGACGAAGGCAAAGACGACGCCAGACCGGAAAGAGAGGATGCGACGGCGGCGATCGAGAATCTGTTCGTGGGCCTTCTGTCCAAAGCGAATCCAGTGCTCGGACTTCTTTTCGTACCATCCCAGTTCGACATGGGTGAGGGTATCGGATGGACATGCGGACGGCACGGGGCCGCCGTGCATGCGGGGGGCCGCGTTGCCGGTCATGGGGTATTTCCTTCAGTCGGTGGGAAATGCTCGCGGAGCAGTTCGCGCAGCATGTCGGCGACGGTGTCGCCGTTTTTGAACGCCGCGATCTTGATCCGGGCGCGCAGCTCGGGCGTGACGTCGATGGTCAGGCGGGCGGTATACTGGTTAGCGTCAGCGCCGCGCGACGCGGGCGCGGCGGACGCCTTGATCCAGCTCTCGGGATTTGCGGGGCGGGCGGCGAAGCCGCGTTTCGGAGATCGCTCGTTCATCGCGCGATGCTCCCGATTTCAGCGGTCAGCGCTGCGATCTCGCGAGCGGCGGGACCGTCCTCATCGACCTCGAAGACGAGCCGTCCGGTCTGCGCGGTGTCGGCGAAGATGACGCGCTGACCAATCCGAGATGCCAGCAGCGGTGGATCGTGATCGGCCAGTGTCTCGGCGGTCTCACGGGCGATGATGGTGCGCGCGCCGCAACGGTTGAGCACGAAACGCGCGGCGAGCTGAGGGCGGTAGATTTTCGCTTCGGCGAGTAGCGAGAGTATTTCGGCCGATGCCCAACCGTCGAACGGCGATGGTTGCACCGGGATCAGCACGAGATCCGCGGCGAGCAAGGCTGAGCGCATCAGCGCTGCGACCCGCGGCGGTCCATCGATGATAACATGATCGACATTGCGGGCGATCTCGGGCGCTTCGCGGTGCAAGGTATCGCGCGCCAGGCCGACGACGCCGAACAGGCGGGAGCCGCCTTCACGCACGCGTTGCTGCGACCAGTCGAGTGCTGAGCCTTGCGGATCGGCATCGATCAGCGTGACGCGCTTTCCTCGCCTGGCCCACTCTCCGGCGAGATGCAGCGCCAGCGTCGTCTTGCCGACGCCGCCTTTCTGGTTGAGGAGGGCAACGATCATCGTGCCGCTCCCGTTCCGGTTCCGAGAGGCAATAGCGGCGTATCTGAAGTATCGGCAGGCGTCTTTGCGGATGATCCGTGCAAGCGCTCGGCGATGTTTTCCACATCGCTCTGGCCCAACAAAAAGTTAGAATCTTTGTTAGACTCTAAGTTAAGGGTCGAGATCGTCGCTTCTGGCCAAAGACTTAGTTGAGATCTGTGCGTGCGAAGTCCCGATAGGCCTGCGTTCGAAATCCCGATGGTGTTTGCGTGCGAAGTCCCGAGCCTTTCCACAGCGCCATCCACAGGCCGTGGAAACGCGCTGACAGGCAGGATGCGAAGCAGTTCGCGCCGGGCTTCACGTTCGATGCGTAGGTGGTAGCCGGGCAGCGAGTTGCGCATGGCGATGCGCCGAAGCTGGAGCGCGAAATCGGAGATGCGTGCAAGCGACCCGGACTTCTGATGCAGATGTGCAATCTCGAAGACCCAGCCACGAGGTTGGCGTCCGGCATGTTTGCGCGCGACGCGGTAGAGCCAGCGCTCGAACCCGCCCGTCAGCCGGAAATAGGCCGGGTCGATGGTGAGAACCATCGAACGGTCTATGACGCCGCGATAGAACCAGTCCGGCAGGACAAACTCCATGCCCTCGATCCGGCCGTCGCGGGTGACGCATTCCGCCCATTCGTTGATCCAGAAGAATTGGTGGCGGCGCCAATGCTCGCCGTGCCGGATCGTGGTGCGGATGACGGTCGATTGCAGGCGCGTCAGCGCGCCCTTCAAAAGTTTGTAATCGCGCGCGCCGGTCTCACGGCCGATGGCTTTGAGAAGCTGATAGGGCGTGAAGCGCAGGAAACGCGACGTCTTGAAACCAAGATTCTCAGCCTCGACGATCTGACTGGCCGCCCAGATCAGCACGTCGGCGTCCCAAATGGTCGCCATGCCATGCTCAGGGACGGCGAAGACTTCCACGCGTACACCGCCTGATTCATAAAGGATCGGCTGTGTGCGCTTGGCCTTGGCGAGCGAGAAGAATGGACGTTCCATGAGATCGCGCTGATCGCGCGGGCTGGCGTCGCCGGTCGCAACGATGAAGGGGTCGAGCGTGGCTCGTTCGCTGGAGGTGGTGAGATGCCGCCGGTTCATGGTCGAACGTCTCAGCGATTGTGGCGGCCGTCGCGGAACGACGGCGCCTGATCTTGACGTTTGGCGGGCAGCAATGCGCCGCGCGGATCAGAGGTTGATGTGACGGTGCCACGATTGGCCCAGGCTTGCAGATCGTCGATCGAATAGACGACGCGGCCGCCGAGCTTGCGATAGGCCGGGCCGGTTCCGTAGGTGCGATGCTTTTCGAGCGTCCGGCCGGATAGCCCAAGGAATCGCGCGGCTTCGGGGGTGCGCAGGTAGCGTGGCGGCAAACCGGCGAGATTGGGCGACATGATCGGGCCTCCGTGGGGTTCGGTCGTGCCGCTGGCAGTCAGCGGCGAACGAAGGTCACGGTGGCGGAGGAGTGCAGCGAAGAGGGAGTGGGAAGCCTGTGGGGCCTGAAATCCCACACCGTTCACGAGTCAGGTCGCGCTAGGATCGGCGGCGGTGATGCAGGAGCTTACGATAGCCGCCCGAGATCATGGCGAGGCCATCCTTGATGAGATCGATGGTGGCAAAGCGCCGCGACGAGCTTTTCCAGGTCTCGCCGGCGATGTCCTTGGCCCCGTATATCGCTTCGGCAATGTCACGGTGGTTTGCGCCGTTCATATGCCCGTCGACGGCTTGCAGCATCTGGCGTGCACGGCGTAACTGCTGAGGCGTCAGCCGGGTGTCCGGGGGACTGTCAGGAATTTCGTGTGTGGCCGGGCTTGTTGAACATTTCAGGCGGCAGCCCTGTTGAAGCGTTCTTGGAAGAGCACGGCGAACTGGGCCTTTGCCATGTGCCACTCACG
>Ga0208414_1000195_pt1 | contig 69278 bp, 60 predicted proteins | sample AntAceMetag02UKE_FD_184770 | JGI IMG/M metagenome (GOLD analysis project Ga0208414, IMG submission 184770) | Saline lake microbial communities from Ace Lake, Antarctica - Antarctic Ace Lake Metagenome 02UKE (SPAdes) (version 2) | ecosystem: Environmental > Aquatic > Non-marine Saline and... | reverse complement strand
CAATGGGCTCTGCAGCGCCACGTCGTACCGGATGTTGGTCAGCGACAACGGCGCACGGATGAAGCAGGGGGACAGCGTCCTGATCTGGGGCGCCACGGGCGGCATTGGCGGTTACGCCGTGCAGTACGTCCTCAACGGCGGCGGTACACCGATCGGTGTCGTGTCGACACCCGAGCGTGCCGAGATCCTCAACCGAATGGGTTGCGAGGCAGTCATCGACCGCCGGGCCGCGAACTACCAGTTCTGGTCTGACGAGCACACGCAAGACGAGTCGGAATGGCGGCGGTTCGGCAAAGACATCCGCGGGCTGAACAACGGTGAAGACGTCGACATCGTGTTCGAGCACCCCGGTCGCTCCACGATGGGCGCCTCGGTCTTCGCGGCCAAGCGCGGCGGCACGATCGTCACCTGTGCCGCCACCTCGGGTTACATGGTCGAGTTCGACAACCGGCACTTCTGGATGAAGCTGAAGAAGCTCCTCTCGTCGCACTTTGCCAACTACGCCGAGTCATGGGCCGCCAACAAGCTGCTCTGCGAAGGAAAAATCCAGCCGCTCCTGACCGATACCTACACACTCGACGGAGTCGGTGAAGCATCGCTGGCCGTCCACCACAACAAGGCCGAAGGAAAACTTGGCATCCTGTGCCTCGCACCCGGTGAAGGCCTCGGCATCGATGACCCCGAGCGCCGCGAGGCCATCGGCGAAGACAAAATCACGATCTTCAGAAACTGATCGCGAAAATTCCGTTTGCGTCGAACTTCCCGTTGGGTACGACGCGGATTTTTCGACGCAAACGAAATGTGCTGGCAGACTCTCGGGCATGACGGAATTGGCCGCTGTGCTCTGGGACATGGACGGGACACTCGTCGACAGTGAGCCGTACTGGATCGAGTGCGAGCAGCGCCTCGTCGAGGAACACGGGGGCACCTGGTCGGACGCTCAGGCGAAGGATCTCATCGGATCTGACCTGTTCGTTTCGGCAGCGGTGCTGCGTGCTGCAGGCGTCGACATGGAGCCGGTGGCTCTCGTCAATCGTCTGATGGACGGCGTCATTGAGCGCGTCCAGGCTGAGTTGCCGTGGCGACCTGGGGCGCGAGAACTGCTCGCAGAGTGCAAGTCAGCCGGCATCCGCTGCGCCCTCGTGACGATGTCGTGGCGTCGTTTTGCGCAGGCCATCCTGACTGCTTGCCCCGATGGGTCGTTCGAAGTCACCATCACCGGTGACGAAGTGACCCACGGTAAGCCGCACCCCGAACCGTACGAAGCGGCGGCACGGGGGCTAGGCGTCGACCTTGGAGCGTGTGTCGCGATTGAGGACTCGCGTACTGGTGTTGCCTCAGCTCTGGCTGCCGGGTGTGCGACGCTTGGCGTCCCCCATGTCGTCCAACTCGATCCTGCTCAGAACCTCACGATTCGCGACACACTGGTCGGCGTCACCGTCAACGATCTACGCGCTCTCGTTGGCTGACAACGATTTCCCGCAGATCTGCTCGAACACTTCGATTGCATGCAATGACGCTTGACGACACGCCGACGGCAGCTGAAACACCCGCTGCTTCAGCACGTCGTCGTTCGGCGTTGGTCGCGCTCGGGGCTGTGCTCGTCGTTGTGCTCGGGGGTGCAGTCTTCGCCGCCACTCGGCCGGCGCCGCTTCCCGCGCCGAAGCCGGATATTCCGCTCGACGCCTGGGCGCCTTACTGGGCGCTCGATGACTCGCTGCCCGAGTTTGAGCAGCGTGTCGGGTCGCTTCGAGACATCTCGCCGTTCTGGTTCAACGCAACTGGCGTTGCCACGATCGAGATTGACCGAAATGCGCGTGACGAGGGCATCGAGCAGTTCATGGCCATCGCCGACAAGGCGGGGGCGAACGTCGTGCCATCGATCGTCGACGCGTTGCCTGCTGGTGAGATGGCCGCGATCTTGGCTGACCCAGCCACACGCGCTGTGCACGTCGACGCCATCGTCGAGTTCGCGGCGAGCGATGATTTCGCTGGCATCGACATCGACTACGAACAGTTCGCCTTTGCCGACGGCAGAAGCACCTGGGCAGTGACTCGCCCGAACTGGGTGGCGTTCATCACCGAACTCGGCGCAGCGCTCCGTGCCGAAGGTCGAACGCTGACGGTCAGCATTCCGCCGGTCTACGACGCAGGCCAAACTGCAGCCAGTGGCTTCTGGGTTTACGATTACGGGGCCATTGCGCCGCATGTCGATCGCATCCGCATCATGGCCTATGACTTCTCGGTGGTGAACCCGGGGCCGATCGCTCCACTCGAGTTCGTCGAGCGCTCGATCCTCGGCGCAATCGCGGCGACGGGACAGCCTGACAAACTCGTGCTCGGGCTCGCGGCATACGGACGGAACTGGCCAGTCGGCGAGTCAGGCCTCTGCCCGGCGTCGGAATTGCAGGGTCGCACAAGTGTCACGGCTCGCTCTGTCGACGAGCTGATCGCGCTGCGGGGAGCGACGCCTATCGCTGTACCCGAGACCGGCGAGTGGACCTTCGACTACGACCTCGAGGTGACCGATGGAACGACCACGTGCGTTCAGGGCCGTCGAGTCCACTACGTCGACGGGGATGGCGTCCGCCTCCGGATGGATCTGGCACGTGCGTACCAATTGAACGGCGTGTCGCTGTGGGCGCTCGGCTTCGAAGACGACGCGGTGTGGGATCAGATCCTGCCGACCGTGACCAGCGAGAACCCCTGACCGTGACCTGACTCGGAACTCTGGCTTCAGTACTGGTCGAGGATTGTCGACTCGGTGATGCGAGTGAGCGTGTCGCGAACGCTGCGCGCCATCGCCTCATCGACACCCTCTACCGACATCAGGTCGTCGAGGGTTGCTCGCTGCATTTTTGCCAAGCCACCGAAGTGGTTGGCGACGGCGTCGGCAACGTTGGAGTCGAGTCGCTTGACGCGGCGCAGGAATCGCAGGCCCTTCGGGGCGACTTCCTGGGTGAGGTCGTCGTTGTCGCCGGCGCGGCCGAGGACCTCGGCAGTCACACGCAGGTTGAGTACGTCGTCGTCCGACAGCTTGGACATGTCTGACATGGCCTGCTCGGCTGACCTGTTAGCGGGCAGGTAGTCAGCGACGACGAGGTCGAGTTCATCGTCGATCTCGTCGTACAGTTCGTCGAGCTGGAGGCGCAATAGTCGAGCGTCGATACCGAGTTCGATGATCATCGTCTCGATCTCGTCGGCGACGCGATGGACCATTTCGCCCCGCTGGACAACCGCAACCACGTCGCGCAACGTGGCAACATCTTCGACTTCGACGGCCGTCAGGTTGTTGATGCCGTCGTCGAGCTTGGTCTTGTAGCGCTCGAGAGTTTGCAGCGCCTGGTTGGCGCGCTCGAGTAAGTGGCCGACTTCTTGCAGCTGACGCTTCTCGCCACCTGCGTAGACATTGATCACGCCCATCTCTTCGCTGGCCGAGACCACGGGGACGTCGAGTGAACGGGCGACGCGCTCGGCCGTGCGGTGGCGGGTGCCGGTCTCGCTGGTCGGGACAGTGGGGTCGGGGACGAGGTGGACGTTGGCTCGTGCGATTCGCCCGCCCTCGGACGAAATGATGATTGCGCCGTCCATTTTCGCCAATTCGGACAGCCGCTGCGGGCTGTACGGGGCGTCGACGAGGAACCCGCCCGAGCAGATCGACAGAACGTCGGGTTCGTCGCTCAGGACCAGCAGCGCGCCAGCTTTTGCTCGCACGACGCGGTCGATGCCGTCGCGCAGCGGAGTGCCAGGGGAGACGCGAGCGAGAGCATTGCGCATCTTCTCGTTTGCCCCTCCGTACCGATACTCCACAAGTTCAGCTTACGCGAGATGGGGTCACATGTTTCTGTCAATTGCCGCGCGGTGAATCGGATTTGGGGGAAGCAAGTTGGCGTCAGACGATCAAGCTTCTCCGTTGAGGCCGACTGCCGCGATGGCTTCGCTGAGCGTCTTGGCGCGGATGACGCGGATGTCGCCGTCGCCGTCGGGTGAATTGGCGGGAACGACCACGCGGGAGAATCCAAGGCGCGCGGCTTCGGTGAGCCGACGAGCAGCTTGACCGACCTGACGGAGTTCGCCGCCGAGGCCCACTTCGCCGAACACCGCGACGTCAGCAGGCATCGGTTTGTTGCGAAGTGCACTGACCACTGCGAGGCAGACGCCGAGGTCGAGGCCTGGCTCGACGAGCTTCACGCCGCCCGCGGTGGACGCATAGACGTCGTTCTCACCAACGGGGAGCCGAGCGCGGCGCCCGAGTACGGCCATCAGCATCGACAGGCGTGCGCCGTCGAGGCCCAGTGCGCTCCGTCGAGATGGCACGCCTGGAACGCCCGGCGAGGTCAGTGCCTGGACCTCGACCACGATCGGGCGCTGCCCTTCCATCGTCGGGACGACGGCCGAACCCGGAATGCCGGTCCGGCGGTCGGAGAGGAACATCGTCGATGGATCAGGCACGCCGATCAGGCCGATGCCTGCCATCTCAAAGATGCCGAGTTCGTTGGTGGGGCCGAACCGGTGCTTGGAGGCTCGCAGCAGCCGGAGCGCATGATGTTTGTCGCCTTCGAATTGGAGAACAGTGTCGACAACGTGTTCGAGGACTCGGGGCCCGGCTAAGCCGCCGTCCTTCGTGACGTGCCCAACGAGCACAATGGCGATATCGCGTTCCTTGGCCACGTTGACGAGTCGCTGTGCGCAACCGCGGACCTGCCCGACACTGCCGGGCATCGAACCGAGCGAGGGGTCAAAGACGGTTTGAATGGAGTCGATGACGACCAGCTCCGGCTTGGTCTCTTCGATTGATTCGAGGATGTGTGGCAGCGATGTCTCGGCATGGAGCCAGAGTTGCGGTCGAACTGCATCGAGCCGCTCAGCGCGGAGGCGCACCTGCTGGGCGCTCTCCTCAGCGCTGACGTACAGCGTTGGCCCGTCCCACGATGCGAGGAGCTGGAGGAGGAGCGTGCTCTTGCCGATGCCGGGCTCGCCGCCGAGCAACACGACGGCACCGGGCACAATGCCTCCGCCCAACACTCTGTCGAGTTCGTCGATCTGGGTCGACCTCGGCTGGCCGGCTTCGGTGCCCACATCGCCAATGAGCATCGGGCCCGGTCGATTCGTCGGTGGCGGGGGAGCCTTGAGGGCGTCGCCGGGGCCTTCGATCTCTTCGGCGAGGGTGTTCCAGTCGCCGCAGCTGCCGCACTGGCCCGACCACTTGGGATACGATGAACCGCACTCGCTGCACGCGTAGACAATGCGGATCTTGCCGCTCAACTTGGCCATGGGTGCCACCCTAGAGATGAGGTGTCACAGAACGCCAAGCCCCGGTTTGTGTGAGCTGAAGCGGCGTCGGTTGCTGGAATCGCTCACACAAAAAGCCTGGGTACCAGAATCGCCCGGGCAACCCGGACGGAGATTCAGTGGTGGCCGAGGTGGCGATGCTTGTAGGCGCGGGCTCGGCGGAAGCGGGCGAAGGCCACGTAGATGATGAACAGCCCCATGAACCCAACCCAGCCGATGAGAGCGACAAGCGCGGCGATTGACAGCGGGCGTGCCCAACGCTGACCTTCGCCGGGCTGCTGCGTGGTCTCGGCCTGCCATTGGAGTGCAGTCCCGTCGAGCGGGACCGCCCACTCGAGGATGCCATCTTGGTTCGGCTCGACGTTCGTTGTGTCGCTCTCCAAGACACCGGGCAGGGAGGCTCGAACCGTGACGGACATGTTCTCTGCTGGCGTCGCCCCAGCGGCGGCGATCTGCGCGGCGAACGGCTGTGATCCGATTGCGGCGACCAGGTCGGCGTCGGCGAACGCGTTGAACCCGTCGACAAGCACGAGTCGACCGCGGAGCTGGTTCGTGGTGACGTCACCGTTGAGGCCGCGACCGACTTCCATTTGGGCGAAGGGCGGGCCGAGGGACTGCAGCAGGTTGGTTGCCTCGCCCTGCGAGCGGAAGGGGTGCGTCATCTGGAGGAAGAGCCCGCCTGCTCCATCGTCTGGAGCACGCGGCCCGTCAATGGACCAGCCAGCTTCGATCACGTCGTCGAGGACGAGATCATCCGCAAGCGTTGGAATCTGATCGAGGATCTCCTGGTCGGCCACGATGGTCACCGCGATCTGGCCGGTCCCGTCGGGATCAACGACCACGTCAACGGTCACGTCGAGCTGGCACGCAGTGAGTGCGACGACGAGTGCCAGAAGTGCCATCAGCCGCCGAATCACATTCGCCAGTATGTCGGGCGGCCGCGCTGGAAGGGTGGCAAGAGCTGCCCATGGACCGAAAACGATGAACGCCCCGACGGCGAACCGACGGGGCGTTCGATTAGTAGATCGCTGAGCAGATCGCTGGGATCACTCGGCTGCTTCAGGCGGTGGCAGTTGGCCCTCGGGTGGTGCGGCCGGCTTTTCGGTCGTCGTCATTTCGAGCTCGACCGACGCTGCGGGCACGAAGCCCTCGACGGCCGTGAAGGTGAACTTCTTTTTGCCCTCTTTCTCGGGATCGTCGGCAGTGTCGACGACGATGATTTCTCCTGCCGCGAACTCTTTGTACAGGATCTTCTCGGACAGCGAGTCTTCGATGTGGCGCTGGATTGCACGACGCAGCGGGCGACCACCAAGCTGCGGGTCGTAACCCAATTCGGCGAGGAGTTCCTTGGCGGACTGCTTGACCTCGATGCCCAGACCCTGGCTCTCGAGCTGTCCGGTGAGGCGGACCAACTGCAGGTCAACCATCTGGAGCACTTCGCTCCTTGAGAGCTCGTGGAAGACAATGGTCTCGTCGATGCGGTTGAGGAACTCTGGCCGGAAGTGATTCTTCAGGCTGTCGTTGACCTTCTCCTTCATGCGCTCGTAGCTCATGGCGGAGTCGTCGGTGGTGAAGCCGAGGTTGGCCTTGCGGAGGTCCTGGGTGCCGAGGTTCGAGGTCATGATCAGCACGGTGTTGCGGAAGTCGACGCTGCGACCTTGGCTATCGGTGAGACGACCCTCTTCCAAAATTTGGAGGAGCGTGTTGAACACATCAGGGTGGGCTTTTTCGATCTCGTCGAACAGGACAACGGAGAACGGCTTGCGACGCACCGCCTCGGTGAGCTGACCGCCGTCTTCGTACCCGACATAACCGGGAGGCGAACCGACGAGACGGCTGACCGTGTGCTTCTCCATGTACTCGGACATGTCGAGGGTGATCAGCGCGTCGTCGTCACCGAACAGGAATTCAGTGAGTGTCTTGGCGAGCTCGGTTTTGCCGACGCCGGTGGGGCCGAGGAAGATGAATGACCCCGACGGACGCTTGGGGTCCTTGAGGCCGGCACGGGTACGACGGATCGACTGCGACACGGCGGCCACAGCGTTCTCCTGGCCGATGATCCGCTTGTGCAGCTCGTCTTCCATCCTCAAGAGACGCTCGGTCTCTTCTTCGGTCAGCCGGTAGACGGGGATGCCGGTCCAGAGTGCGAGCACTTCGGCCACGGCTTCTTCATCGACCTCGTCGAACAGGTCGACACCGGAGGCCTTGACCTCGGTCTCTTTTTCGGCCTTCTCTTCGAGAAGCTTCTTCTCTTCATCGCGCAGACGGCCGGCCTCTTCAAACTGCTGCTCTTCGACAGCGGTCTTCTTGGCGTCTTGTACGTCGGTCAGCTTCTGCTCGAGCTCGCGAAGATCGGGCGGTGTGGCCATGCGCTTGATGCGCAGGCGTGAACCGGCCTCGTCGATGAGGTCGATCGCCTTGTCAGGAAGGAAGCGGTCACTGATGTAGCGGTCGGCGAGGTTGGCTGCAGCAACGAGGGCTTGGTCGGTGATGGTGACTCGGTGGTGCGACTCGTACTGGTCGCGGATGCCCTTGAGGATCTCGATCGTGTGCGCCAACGACGGCTCTTCGACCTTGACCGGCTGGAACCGACGCTCGAGTGCGGCATCTTTTTCGACGTGCTTGCGGTACTCGTCCGTCGTGGTGGCACCAATGGTCTGGAGTTCACCACGAGCGAGCATCGGCTTGAGGATCGACGCCGCGTCGATCGCTCCTTCGGCAGCACCGGCACCCACGAGAGTGTGAATCTCATCGATGAACAGCAAGATGTCGCCGCGCGACTTGATCTCTTTGAGGACCTTCTTCAAACGCTCTTCAAAGTCGCCGCGGTAACGCGAACCAGCGACGAGGGAGCCGAGGTCAAGTGTGTACAGCTGCTTGCCGGCAAGCGTGTCAGGGACGTCGTTGTTGACAATCTTCTGGGCGAGGCCCTCGACGATGGCGGTCTTGCCGACGCCGGGTTCACCGATGAGTACCGGGTTGTTCTTGGTGCGACGCGAGAGGATCTGCATCACGCGTTCGAGTTCCTTCGAGCGACCGATCACCGGGTCGAGTTCACCGTTGCGCGCAGCTTCGGTGAGGTTCCGGCCGAACTGATCGAGGATCTGAGAGTTGCCGCCCTTCTCATCGCCGCCTTCCTTGTTGCCTGCGCCGACACCCGATGCGGGCTGCCCGCTTTCGGAACGGCCGGAGCCAGAGCTGCTGCCACCGGTGGAACCGGCGGGCCCCTGGTAACCGGACAGCAGCTGGATGACCTGTTGGCGAACGCGGGAGAGGTCGGCGCCGAGCTTGACGAGCACCTGTGCGGCAACGCCTTCACCCTCGCGGATGAGGCCGAGCAGGATGTGCTCGGTGCCGATGTAGTTGTGGCCGAGCTGCAGGGCTTCGCGCAACGACAGTTCAAGGACTTTCTTCGCGCGCGGCGTGAAGGGGATGTGGCCTGACGGCGACGAGCCGCCTTGACCGATGATCTCTTCGACCTGGCTGCGTACGGCTTCGAGGCTGATGCCCAGCGACTCGAGTGCTTTGGCAGCGACGCCTTCACCCTCGTGGATGAGGCCGAGCAGGATGTGCTCGGTGCCGATGTAGCTGTGGTTGAGCAGCCGGGCTTCTTCCTGCGCGAGCACGACGACTCGTCGTGCTCGGTCGGTAAATCGTTCGAACATCTGCTGCCCTTTCGTTCAGGGGCCCCTCAATGAGCGCCGTCTGCGGGATGCGAAACAGCGCTCGGAACCTGTGCGGTAACTCTATCGGCGACCTGTCACGGTGCCAGGTTGAGCCCCGTGACAGGTTTTCGGCAAGTTCTGGGAATACATGAGGGCGTTGATTACGTAGAGCGCATCGCCCGTCGTTGTGAGACCTGGAAAATGCTGACGTCCTCATCTGATTCGGACACCAGCGCGAGAGATGTGACGATGAAGGGTGACGGGAGTGGGTGAGGGGAGTGGGTGAGGGGGAGTGGGTGAGGGGAGTGGGAGAGGGGCATGGAAATCAGGCATGATCGGCTTATGCGAATCGTTCTGATCATCGTTGGCCTCCTTATTACTGCGCTAGCGGTCGCGGCAATCATGATTCGTCGGCTCGACCATGATGCGGCGATCTGGCACGTCGATCCGCTCGTCGCAGCGAAGCCGAGCACGCCGAACTCGTATCGAGTCGGGCCCGATGGCACGACGGAAGCGGACGCGGCGGCCCCCACTTTCGCGCTTTCTGCCGCCGATCTGGCAGTCAAGTTCGACGCCATCGCCCGCGGCGCTGGCAGTGAGGTCGTCGGTGGCTCGGCAGCCGAAGATCACGTCACCTACGTGCAGGCCAGTCGCCTGTTCGGCTTTCCGGACTATGTCTCGGTGAAGTTCATCGAGATCGATGCAGCCAATAGCACCCTGGCGGTCTTTTCCCGATCGCGCCTCGGCAAGAGCGATCTTGGGGTCAACAAAAAGCGCGTCGAGGCGTGGCTCGGTCAGATCAATAGCTGATCAATAGCTGAGCTGAAGCAAACGATTCTGGCGAATGTTGCGCGCCGACGTCCGCGATCAGGCAGGCTGACGAGATGCATGTCGTGATCGTCGGCGCCGGCGAGGTCGGCTGGTACCTCGCACAACGGCTCGGGGCCGAGGGCCACGACGTTGTCGTCATCGAGCAGAACGAGGCGATTGCGTCGGCGATCGCTGCCCAACTCGACGTCCAGGTCGTCGTCGGTAGCGCCACATTGCCGTCCACGATGAAGGCCGCACGTATTGATCGAGCCGACCTCCTCGCTGGTGTCACGCAGAACGACGAGGTCAATCTCATTGCGTCGCTTTTGGCGAAAGAAGCGGGTGTCCCGCAGACCGTCGTCCGCATCCAGACTGAGGAACTCCGTGGTCCGGCCGGTGCACGGCTCCGCGAGATCATGCGGGCTGATGTGGTCATTGACCCCGATGCTGACACCGCCGACGAGATCATGGAACTCACCCAGGCATCGGGCGCCGACGAGGTGTACCAGATGTCCGGAGGCGACCTGCTCGTCCTTGGCTGCACGATCGGTGAGGGCGCCGCGTTGGCGGGAAGCACGCTTGCCGAGATCGGCGCATCGTTCGAGCCCGACTGGCGTTTTCTTTTCGGGGCGCTGACGCGTAACGGAGAGACCGTCATTCCTCGAGGCGATCAGCGCCTCGAGGCTGGCGACCACGTTCGAGTGCTCACCAACCGGCAGAGCCGCAACGAGATCCTCGAATTGCTCGGAGCGTCACACCAACGCGCCAAGCGCGTGATGGTGCTCGGTGGCGGAGCCGTTGGGACCCGCGTTGCCGAGCGACTCGAAGCGGCCGGGGCCGACGTCGTCCTTGTCGAACACGACCTTGAGCGCGCCCGCGTGCTGAGCGAGAAACTGCCGCGCGTCACGGTGGTGCAAGGCAACATTGAAGACACCGACATGCTGAGCGAGGAGTCGATCACCGACAAGGACCTCGTCATCGCGGCCACGGGTGATGATGCGGCCAACGTGCTCGCGTGCGCCTTCGCGGCGACCGGTCGAAACACGTTCACGGTTGCCGTGATTCATCGGCTCAGCCTGCTGCCACTGGTGCGCCAATTCGGCATCGACGCTGCCCTGAGCCCGCGCACTGCATCGGCCAACGCTGTGCTGCGCCACGTGCGCGGCGGAACCGCATCGGTGGCGACCTTTCTCGAGAGCGACATTGAGGTCGACGAGATCGAGATCGAAGCCGACTCCCAGGCAGACGGTGCCGTGGTTGCCGAGTTGCATCTGCCGCACTCGATCGTGCTCGGTGCGGTCATCCGTCCCGGAGAAGCCGGTCGCATCGTGCGCGGCAACACCATCCTCCATGCGGGGGACAACGTCGTGGTCTTTGCTCGCCCTGATTCGCTGCCTGCGCTGCGCAAGGCGTTCACCTGTGGGACGGACCATCGGTGAGCAACTTCGAACCGCAGGGTTCGCATCGGATTCATCGGCCTGACGCCCACGCTCTGCTGAACCCGCGAGTCTCGGTTTTTGGTGAGCGCGGCGAGCGGCTGTTTACGCAGAAGCGACGAGCTTCGCTCCTACTGAACGTCGTCGGCCTCACGCTCACCGTTGTTGGGGTCGGCATCGTCGCTTCTGCCATTGTCGACGCAATCGATGGCGGTCCGGATGTCTTTGCACTCCTGCTCACCGGCATCATCACGTCGATCGTCGGGGCGGTCATGTGGCAGAGCTCTGTCGCCCCCAAGCAGATCCGCGTGCTCGACGTGTTCACCACCGTCACCATCGCGTGGGTGACCATTGCCGCTGTCGGCGCCATCCCGTACCTTGTCACGGGCCACTTCACCCGCATCGACGATGCGCTGTTCGAAGCCATGTCCGGATTTACGACCACCGGTGCAACGGTCACCCCCGACATTGAGGCCACATCAAAGGGCCTGCTCTTCTGGAGGTCGATGACGCAGTGGATGGGCGGGATGGGCGTCATCGTGCTCGTCGTCGCCGTGCTGCCGACGGTTGGATCGGGCGGCATGAGCCTGCTCGAAGCGGAAGCGCCGGGCCCCACTGGCGAGCGACTCACCCCGCGAGTCCGCGAAACAGCGCGCCGGCTCTGGGCGGTCTACGTCGGCTTCACCGTGCTGATGGCTGTTGCATACTTCGCCGCCGGGATGAGCATGTACGACGCCGTGAGTCATTCCTTCACGACGGTCTCGACCGGTGGTTTCTCTTCTTACCAGGCTTCGTTCGGGCACTTCGAATCGGCCCTACTTGAATGGATCTGTATCGTCGGCATGCTGTTGGCTGGCGGAAGTTTCACGCTGTACTGGCGTGCGTTGCGCGGCAACGTCAAGCCACTCCTGCGTTCCACCGAGTTTCACGTCTATCTCGCGTTCGTCGGCGCCATCACGGTCTGGGCGTTCGTGACCTCGGGGAACAACGGTGGTCAATCAACCGGTTTCCGCGATGCGCTGTTCACTACTGCGTCGACGGTGACCACGACCGGCTATGTGGCTACCGAATACGGCCTGTGGAGCCAGACGGCGCAATCGTTGCTGCTGATCGCATTGCCACTCGGGGCCATGGCCGGCTCGACCGCTGGTGGTATCAAGCTGCTGCGCGTAATGGCCGTAGCGAGCTTCGCCCATCGCGAGGCGCTGAAGCATCTCCACCCGAAGCTGGTTCGACCAGTCCGCGTCGGCAATGCCTCGTTGTCAGATGACGTTGCTGGCAAGGTCGTTGGGTTCTTGCTGCTGGCGCTGGTGATCTTCGGTGGCGGATCGTTCGCCATCGCCGCGACAGGCCCGGACTTGATTACCTCGTTCTCTGCGTCGGCGACCGCGCTTGGCAACGTTGGCCCTGGCCTCGGCCTCCTTGACCACACTGGCGACTTCACGGTGATTCCACCGGCGGGCCGATGGATTGCGACGTTGCAGATGCTCCTCGGCCGCCTCGAGATCTACCCCGTGATTTTGGCTCTCTCGGTCGTCACCCTCCGGATCCCCAAAAGAATCCTTCCGCGTCGCCGTGGCCGATGACCTGAATTGCTCACACAAGCGAGCGCCCCGGTTTCTGTGTGAGCGATTGCAGCGTCGTTTCCTGCAATCCCTCACACAAACCTGGGACGAGTCACCTACCTATGACGACCGGGCGAGGGCTGCAGCAAGCCGGCCGAGCACGGCGTCGGCCTCGTCAACGACATTGCGATACGTGAACTGATACACCCGGAACCCGTCGTCGACAAGAGCGTTCATCCGGGCGGCGTCGCGTGCGATTTGCTCCGTCGTGCGGTGGTATCGATGGCCCAAGACCTCGACAACGATGTCGGTCCCCGGAAATCGGAAGTCGACGCGGACGACTCGGTCGCGGGCTCGAGTGAGGACCTGTTGTGTGTCTGGCCGCGGCATCGCCGCGGCATCGACAAGTCGGAGAAATTCTCGTTCGAGCCAGCTGTGTCCGCCTCGACCGAACTCGAACGAGTTGATCGCGTCGAGCAGCTTGGGGATCCCATACCTTCCCTGTGTTGCCAGTGCGACGATCCGTCGGTGCAAGAGCCCCTCGCTGAACTTGCCGTCTCGAAGGCCTGAGTCGTACGCCGCGACGAGTCGTTCCGGAGTTTCGGTTCGTGCGAGGTCGACAACGGTCCGTGCCCCGCTCGTGACGGCCAGTTCAGCGACCCGGCTCCGATCGATGAGCGGCAGCGCAGTGGTCGTGTGGATTCGCTGACCGATCCGCCGGACGTTTCGATGTCGTTCGGTCGTGACATCGAACGGTGCACGGAGGTCGAACCCGTCAAATCCGTGGAGGGCGGCGGCTGTTGGGCCGCTCGCCCAGACATCGCCCCCGATGTCGAGGAGCAGTGCGGCAAGTCGCGCTGATGGCCCGGTTGGTGCGCCGGGCAGACGATAGGTGTGTGTGCCGGATTGTGTGAGGGTGCCGCTCTGGACTCGGCTCCGAAGCTGGTCATTCGATCCGCCTAAGGACCGCACCTGCGTGCGGGTGACGAACCCCAGCTGACCGTTCGCGACCGACGCGATGCGCCGATTCAGATTGGTCATGACACCATCTTGCAGACGCGATGTCACAGAGTTTCCGGGGGACCGGAGGGAACGTAAGGGGCCACAGCGTTTTGTGTGAGCGATAGCAGCGTCGGACGCCGCATTGCTCACACAAAAATTGGACTGGCTTTTTGTGTGAGCAATTGACCCAAACGACGCCGCTATCGCTCACACAAAACAAGTCAGGTGGGGTCGGGTCAGGTGGGGTGGGGTGAGACTGGCGCGGGCTGGCGCGGTCGTTACCAGCTGGGGGCGAAGCGGGAGATGATGTCGGCGATGCGGTAGGCGCGTTCGGCGCCACCGGCGCTGGCGTCGTTGCGCATCTCGTTCGTGGCGATCCGCAAAACGGCGCCCATCGCAGCGTCGCTGCGTGAGGCCACGTGCAGCGCTGGCTTCAGAATCGCCGGGCGGCCGAGGAAACGGGCCGAGAGGCGGCCCACCTTGCGATATCGACCGAGTTCCTCATCGAGCAGGACGGGGTAGCGCTGGAGCGAGGTGGAGTTGCCGGTGGTCAAGGCCTCTTCGAGGACGTCGGCGGCCAGACGGCCACCCAAGAAGGCTGCCTCGAGTCCGTCGCCGTTGAACGGGTTGGCGGCGCCAGCGGCGTCGCCAACGACGAGGAACGTTGGGCCCATCTTGGGTGTGACCGATCCACCGAGTGGAAGTCGCAGCCGGGTTGGCGCCTTCAGCCCTGCGTTGGGGTCGATTCCCCAGTCATCGGCGATCGATGCACAAAAGGAAGTCAGGAGCTTCAGGGTGTTCAGGCTCTTGATATTTCGGTGGCTTGACAACACGCCCACGCCGACGTTCACGTTGCCGTCGCCCATCGGCGCAATCCAGCCGTAGCCGGCGACAGGTTGGCCGTTCGGGTCGGGGAGGCCCAGCGAAGTCTCGACCCAGGTTTCGTGAGTGCGTGGTGACGCGAAGTAGGTGCGGGCGGCAATTGCATAGGGCCACTTGCGTTGTCGGCTGGTGCCGAGCCCGCGCCCGAACCGGCTGTTTGCGCCATCGGCGACCACGATGAATCGGGCGCGAATCTCGCGAGTTCCTGTGACTTCACCCTCGTCGCTGACGAGTTGGACCGTGGCGCCACGGACGAACCCACGCTCGGCAATCGGCGAGACGGCTTCATGACCCATCAACAGAGTGGCGCCTGCAGCAACGGCACGATCGCGGAGATGCTCATCGAGCCGATCGCGGCGTACCACGATGCCGTGTTGGGGGAAGTCGGGATGTTCTGGCCACGGCGATTCGACGGCGTGGCGGCCGTGCGTCAACCGGACGCCCTGGACAAGGTGTCCGCCGATTTGCGTCGGGTCGACTTGGATGCCGGAGAGTTCGGCAACCGCGCGCGGCGACAGGATGTCGCCGCACGCCTTGTGGCGTGGACCGCTGCGCTTCTCGACGACAGTGACGTGGTGCCCGGCGCGAGCCAATCGTGTGGCGATGCTCGATCCGCACGGACCGCCACCGACCACGAGGACATCAGTGGAGATGGCAGTCATCGGGCTCGGCACGAAGGTCAGTCTGGCCCGAAGAGATGTGTGCTGTTCGACGGCGGAGCGTCGGCCGGGTCAGCCGCGGCCAGGGATCGGCGCGGAGCCGATCGGGGTGACTTCGACCATCGAGTCACCGACCGGGACCGGCTCGATTGCATCGTCGGAAGCAAGGATGACAGCACCGGTTGCGACCTCTTCGAACAGCACCGAGTCTTGCGAGCACCAGGTCTCGAATTCGGTTGCGTACTCTTCGCTGGCCGGGTCGGCACCGGCGAGCGTGTAACGCTCGTGGCAGATCACTGCGACAATTTCCTCGTCGGTGAGCTGGCCACCGAAGCCCGGCATGACTCCTCGGACGCCTGTTTGGTGGGCTCCGCCCTCACGCTCCGGATTGCCGTACACGTCAACGCCAGCAATGTTGTACTGCTCGGTGCCGTAGTAGACGTAGCGGATCTGGTCTTCGATATTTGGGAAGGTCTTGAGGACTTCGCCTTCACTGAACTGGTAACCGACGCCGCCGCCGCCGCCAGCACCGTGGCAGCTTGCGCAGTTGTTGTAGACCTCGGCGCCTTCGCCGAGTGGGCCCGCAGCGACTTCGCCGCCGTCGGTCAAAGCACGCACGTACATGAAGCCCCATACGGGCATGAGTGACAGCGTCGCCATGGCCCAGAACGGCACCTTGCGGCGCTGCTTGTAGGCGGTGACGTAATGGGGGTCGACCTTCGGCGGCTGTGGAGCAGGTGCCGGGGCAGCAGCGGTACGCGCGGCAGGGCCGCTCGGCGGCGGGGGAGCAGCGGCAGGCGTGGCGGTTGCCGACTTCTCGACGGCGCCAGCAGCAGGCGCCGTGGCAGAAGCGTCGTCGCCACCCTGGCCGATTGCGGAGCGGCGTTCGCGCGACCGCTTCAGGAGATGTTCGGGGATCTCAGTCACCGGGCAGAGGATAGATGGAGAACGAGCGGTCGCGTGAATCTAGGAGGGTGACAATTTGCCGGAACTCGTCACACTGCCTGCATCGCCCTTGTGACATTTCAACAGAACGCTCGTGCACTTTCGCACAACCTGGCGCGCGCGTCACACTTGCGTGCCAGACTTCGTTCGTCCAGCCACCATGAGTAGACTTCGTGATTGAAATCACGAGTGATCTGCCTTTGGTAGAACGACTGGCGTCACGACCGAACACCAAACAACTCCGCAGTACGAAAGCAACTCAGAGGACTCACCACCAACGATGATCGCAATCGATGTCTTGAAGTGGCCTGGTGTCAACCAGGCGTTCATCGTGTCCTTCGTGGCGGCCGTACTCCTGACGCTGGCCGTCATTCCGTATGGTCAGCGACGCAAGAAGGGGCAAACCTTCACCTGGGGCGAAGCAATGCTCGCCAGCACCTACGCCTTCGGGGTGCTCTTCTTGACGTACGGCGTCGTCCCTCACCAGTGGATCGACCATGCAGACAAGAACCTCGGCTGGTCAAAAGATAAAATGATGCTGGGGCCCGGCCAGATCCTCAAGCCCCAGTCGCTCGGCGGTTGGAACCCAATTACCCTGCAGTACGAAGCACTGCGGGACATCATCGTCGTCCTGATCCACGCCATCTTCTTCGGCTTGAACATCTTCGTGGTGGTCTGGTGGCAGAACCGTGGCAAGGAAGTCCAGAAAGAACTCCCCGTGTCTTCTTACGGTCGTCCCCTGGTCAAGAAGGCGTGACCTGACATGGCAAAGACCGATGCAAATCCACCGATGATGCCGTTCACTGACGCTTACACGTTGGTGGAAGTCGACGCTGACTACCTCAGCAGGGCCGTCAAGCCGAAGCAGTTCATTCACATCGACCAATCCGAATGCATTGCCTGCGAGGGCTGCGTCGACATTTGTCCGTGGAAGTGCATTCACATGGTGAGCACGTCGGCGGTGACCGAGGCCATTGGCACCGAGCAGCCGGGTACCGATCCGTCCGATGCATTCATGTTCACAATCGACGACGACATCTGCACACGCTGTGCACTGTGCGTCGACCGTTGTCCGACCGGGGTCATCATCCTCGGCAAGGCCGGCTCCGCAACAGCAGCCGGCGACTATCACATGCGTACCAACAACCATGGCTACGGCTATGGGATGAGGCTCTGAGAGAGATTCATGTCTAAGACGATTGACGACAAACCACGCCCGACCGTGAAGGACCGCGTGAATCAGGCGGTCGATGCCACCCAGGGCAGCCAGGCCTGGAGCTCGATCTTCCGACCGGGTTCCATTTTCCGCAAGGGCTACACCGACAGCCCGCGTAACCGCTCGTATGTCATCATGAACTCGGTGCTGTACCACTTGCACCCGGTAAAGGTGAAGCGTCATGCGGTCAAGGTGTCTTACACCCTCTGCCTCGGCGGCCTCAGCTTCTTTTTGTTCATCTTGCTGACAGTCACCGGCATCTTCTTGATGTTTTTCTACCGTCCCGAGGCAACCGCTGCCTGGAACGACATCCAGAACCTGCAGACCTCAGTGACCTTCGGGCTCCTGGTCAGAAACATGCACAGATGGGGGGCCCACTTGATGGTGCTCGCCGTCTTCTTGCACATGGCTCGGGTTTTCTACCACGGCGCCTACAAGCCGCCGCGTGAGTTCAACTGGGTCATTGGCGTGATCCTCTTGACTCTCACCCTGCTCCTGTCGTTCACTGGCTACCTGCTCCCGTGGGATCAGCTAGCGCTGTGGGCGGTGACTGTGGGTACCAACATGATGGGCTATACGCCGGTGTTCGGTAATGAGGTCAGATTTGTCTTGCTGGGTGGTGCCGAGATCGGCTCCGAGACCTTGCTGCGCTGGTATGTGCTGCATGTCTTGTTCCTGCCGTTCATCATCGTCATCTTCATGGCGATCCATTTCTGGCGAGTGCGGAAAGACGGCGGTATTTCCGGTCCGCTGTGATCTGGATATGACCTCCAAAAGATTTGTGATGTTGAATGGCTGTGTCCCTGAGAACCAGGGACAGAAAGATGAAGGGGCGAACTCATGACCGAGATCCCAGAACATCTGCTGAAGCGGGCGCAAGCCGCCCGTGAGAAGTCCGCGGACGCGGCTTCTGCTGCAGAACCGGCAGCGGCCAGCGGTGAATCTGCTGCGCCAGCAGGCGACTCGCGTATTCCCGAAGCACTGTTGAAACGCAGCCAGGCTGCCAAGGCAGCGACAGCCGGTGGCGCTGCCCCAGATGACGAGGGTGCTCGTGGTGGCGGAGTTGCCGTCGCCGAAAAGGTCGGCGCCATGGTCGCAGCTGTCCCCACCAGCGCTGGCGTTCCCGTCGGTGCAGGCCCTGGTGGTCACACTCAACGCCTGCTCACGGTCGTCAAGTCAGGCTCGATTCAAGATGTCAAGGCCACTCCAGTCGACAAGGTTCACACCTGGCCGCACCTCCTTGCAGCCGAGTTCGTTGCCGCCCTGGCAATGACGGCGTTCACGTTCATCTTTTCGGTGTTCGTTAACGCTCCGCTGCTGCAGCTCGCCAACACCAACGCGACACCGAACCCGTCGAAGGCTCCTTGGTACTTCCTCGGTCTGCAGGAACTGCTGACGATGTTCCACCCGATGGTGGCTGGCGTGACCCTCCCCGGCGTCGGCGTGATCTTCTTGATCCTTGCCCCATTCGTCGATCGCAACCCGTCGAACAAGCCCGAAGATCGCAAATTCGCCACATCACTGATGACGGTGCACCTGATGTTCTGGGCCGTCCTCGTCATGATTGGTTCATTCTTCCGTGGCCCTGGTTTCAACTTCGTGTTGCCCTGGGTCGACGGCCTGTTCTTCGAGCTTTGAGTGATCTCAAAGCCCACCTGAGTACGTTGTAGATACAGCAAAGGAGTCCCCCCATGAGTACCGCAGCAGTCATCGCACTCGCAATCGGCTTCGTCGTCATTCTTGGCGCCATCTCGTTCGCCACGCTCGCTCGCAAGAGCGATGTGCGTGGCGCCGGCGCCCTGTCGGGCGAAGCAATTAAACGTGATAAAGCAGGCCGCAGTGGCGCAGGTGTCGAGGCCGAAGCAGCCGCTTCGACTCGGACCGGCGCTGATGCCGAAGCTGAAGGCGTGCAGGCACGCAGTAAGGAACTCGTCCAGGTCGGTCCTGAAGAAGCGACGCTGATCCCGTGGATCCCACCGGATCCCGAAGCCATCGGCGTTTCACGCCGCCAGTTCTTTAACCGCGCGACCATCACACTGATGAGCGCGGGCATCGCATCATTCGCGGCGGCTTCCTTCGTGGCATTCCTGTGGCCCTCGGGCACGGGTGGCTTCGGCGGCAGCGTCGCTGTCGGCAAGCTCGACGCGATTAAGGCCGGCATCAAGCAGGGTGGTGGGTTCTTCTACGTTCCTGAAGCCAAGTCGTGGATCACGGCGTACCCGGTCGAAGGGCTGCCTGCTGCACGCTCGATCTACGCCGACTCACTGCTGCCCGCAATGGAGCAGGGAATCGTGGTGCTGAGCCAGAAGTGTCCGCACCTCGGTTGTCGTGTGCCTGAGTGCAAGACGAGCCAGTGGTTCGAATGCCAATGCCACGGCTCGCAGTACAACCGCGTCGGTGAGAAGAAGGGCGGTCCGGCACCGCGCGGCATGGATCGCCATCCGGCTGACGTGTCAGCGTCCGGTAACGTCACGATCAACACCGGCGTCAAAGTGGCCGGCCCGGCGATCGGCGTGAACACCACAGGTCAAGAGGCCGAAGGTCCGCACTGCACAGGTGGAGGACACTGATGATTTTTGCCTCAACGACGGGAACGATTGCTGTTGTCAGCGTCGTCTTCATCGCGATCGGTTGGGTTGTTTACGGCATTTTCAATGTCGTGGCCGGCCGCAAGGAAGTGGGTTCGGAGATCGAACTCGCCGCCAACCGCAAGGAGTATTACGACGATGAAACGCTCGAAGGCTCGCGCCTTGAGCGTGTGCAGCTCTTCGGTGTGTTGCTGCTCGCCCTGATCGTGGTGATACTGCCGGCGTACTGGGTGTTCGAGCCCAGCCGTCACGCTGGAGCCGAAGAAGGTTGGAACAACCGTTTTGCCAGCTGGGGGTCGCAGCTCTTTGCTCCGACCGCTGAAGGTGGCTTCAACTGCGCCGGGTGCCACGGCGGCATGGGTGGCGTTGGCGGCGAAGCGCCGTTCACGGTCACCGACAAGCTGACTGGCGAGATCACTGCTGTCAACTGGAAGGCACCAGCCATCAACACGGTGTATTACCGATTCGACGAATCCGAGGTCAGGTTCATTCTGAACTACGGCCGTCCGTTCTCGCCGATGTCCCCATGGGGTCTCGTCGGCGGTGGGCCAATGAACAGCCAGCAGATCGATAACGTGCTCGAGTACCTCAAGTCGATTCAACTGCCGCGCGAGAATTGCGGCGTGGGTGAGGTCGAGGCGTTCAGCTTCTACGGGCAGGAACTTTGCCAGAGCGGTTCGGTGCCAGAGAAAATCGCCAGTGACATTCAGGCTTCCATCGACGGCGCAATCGCCTCAGGCGAAGCAGCCAGCGTTGGCGAGGCCGTGTTCAACCTCAAACTCGGCAGCGGCGCCTACAGCTGCGCCCGTTGCCACACTCAAGGTTGGAGCTACGGAAATCCGGGTCAAACTGGCCAGGGCGCCTATGGTTGGAACCTCACTGGCGGTGCAACGAACAGCCATTTCAACAACGAAGCCGACATGGTCGCGTTTTTGAAGAACGGTTCTGAGTTCGGCAAGGTCTACGGTAACCAGGGTCAGGGCAGTGGTCGGATGCCTGGTTTTGGTGCGATGCTGACCGACGAGCAAATCGAAGCAGTCGTCGAATACGTACGGAGTTTGTGAGCAACATGTCATTGTTGGCAATTGGATGGGACCCCGAACTACGCGGGCTCCTGACGGTCATCATGGGCGTTGTCGTCCTGATGGGCAGTGTGTACATGATCATGGCGACGAACATGGGCTCGCGCCTCTCGTTCCTCGTCACCCTCACGGGGCTCATGGGCTGGATGGCCCTGATGGGCGCCACCTGGTGGATCTATGGGATCGGCCTGAAGGGGCCCGAGCCGTCTTGGGCCGCAATTCCCGGCCAGACCATCATTCAAGACGTTCCCGCGCTGCGCAGCGCCGGTGCTCTTCGGAGTCTTCCTGATGGCTATCAGGACGCACCCGCTACGGAAGTGCATAAACTTGTCGAGCAGCAATTTTTCGACGAGGGCTACGTCAAGATCGTTAGTGGCAACCCCGCGTATGGCCAGGCTCAGGCTGCGGCGAGCGAAAACATCGAAGAAGATGGTGCCCTTGCTGCAGGACAATACGAAATCACTGAGGTTTTCGACATCGGCGGCGAACGCTTCCCGTTGATTGCCAACAATCAGTCCTTGGACTTCTTTGCGTTCTTCCACAAGCCGCATTACACCGTCGTGGAAGTCTCGCCGTTGATCCCTGTCCGGTCAGAGCCGGGCCGAGCGCCTGCAACTGCAGAGATTGACGAAGCTGGCCAGCGCCAATACGTCTATATGGTTCGAGACCTTGGAGCGAAGCGTCAGCCGGCGGTTGTTCTGACCATTGGCGGCGGAGCAATCTTCCTTGCGCTGTGCTACCTCTTGCACCGTCGTGAGCGCATCTTGAAGGACAACCTCTCCAGCGCCGTCGCCACGGCATAGGGCAGGCTTCTATGGCGCAATACCTCCCGGTCATCTTCTTGATGTTCCTGGCGATCGCCTTCGGCGGCATCAGCTTCGTGGCATCACGAGTGCTCGCACCGAGCCGCCCGTCAACAGCCAAGGAAGCGCCTTACGAGTGCGGCATCGTCCCCACACGTGACCTCCCCGAGCGCTTTCCGGTCAGCTTCTACATCGTTGCGATGTTGTTCATCATGTTTGACATCGAGATCATCTTTATCTATCCGTATGCGGTCGGTCGTGACTCACTCGGGTTTTACGGCTTCTGGGCGATCCTCGCCTTCTCGGTAATCTTCTTCCTCACGTTCGTGTACGAAGTTGCCCGCGGTGGCCTTGACTGGGGACCGCTGCACAAGTATCGGAACCTCGAAGCCGAAGCAGCAATCTTCTCTCCCGAACGCACGATGTCGTCAACCATCCGTCGCGTCGGTACCGAAGGCCGTCTGCCAAGCCGCGACGAACCATCCGAACACGAAGCCGCATAAGCCGCCTCGCGGCCGCGACAGTCCGAACACCCCCGAAAGCCACAGGAGTCACAACATGGGCATCGTCAACGATGTGCTCGACGACGGAATCGGTGGGATCGCGCACAACGTCATCACCGCCAAGCTGGAAGATCTCGTGAACTGGTCGCGTTCCCGCTCGTCATGGCCTGCGTCGTTTGGTCTCGCCTGCTGCGCGATCGAAATGATGGCCACCGGTGCTGCGCACTACGACATCTCCCGCTTCGGCATGGAAGTGTTCCGTGCGTCGCCACGTCAGGCTGACATCATGATCGTCGCGGGTCGTGTGAGCCAGAAAATGGCTCCCGTCCTGCGCCAGGTGTACGACCAGATGATGGAGCCCAAGTGGGTTATTTCGATGGGCGTGTGCGCCAGTTCTGGCGGCATGTTCAACAATTACGCCATCGTGCAGGGCGTCGACCAGATTGTCCCGGTCGACGTGTACGCACCCGGCTGCCCACCCACACCGGAGACGCTGATCCATGCGATCGAAACGCTGCACGGTCTCATCGAGAACGAAGAAATCTTGAAGCGTCGCGCAGTGTCCGGAGCCGGCGCGAATATCCATGTCGAGCACATCGACGCCACTTCGACACCCGTGCTTCTCGGAATGAAATCATGAGCGACGACGCCGCCTCCAGCAACGCCACCCAAGAAGCAGACGCAGCAGACGCAGCCGCCCAGCCGACTCTTCACGGCTGCCCCGTGACGGATTCGAACGGCCAGGAAGTCATCCACGCGAGCGCCGCGCAGTACCTCGACGTCGTCAAGGCACTCGCCGACGAGGGATACATCATGTGCATCGACTTGTGCGGCATCGACTATCTCGAGTTCATGGATCGCGTGCTTCCCGCCGACATTGAGCCGCAACGTTTCGAAGTCGTCGTGAATCTCCTCGACATGGCCCATCGCCGTCGCACGCGGCTGCGCGTCCAAGTTCCTGAGGCCGATCCGACCGTCGCGTCGCTATTCGAAATTTATCCCGGGACCGAAGCCATGGAGCGCGAGGCCTACGACATGTTCGGCATCTTGTTCGCCGACCACCCCGACCTCACGCGCATCCTGATGCCCGAAGACTGGGAAGGCCACCCGCTCCGCAAGGACTACGACGTCGGCCGCATTCCGGTGCAGTTCAAGGGAGCCAACGCATGAGCACCACCGAAGAAAAGCTCACTGGCCAACAGGCCGGTGCCGCCGTAGAGGCCGAAGCCGTCGAGGAGGTCCTCGAACCCTCGATCGGCAAGGTCGCCAGTACCGACCATCTTGGTACGAACTACCACCTGTTCGTCGCCGGCACCGACGAAGGCGATCAGAAGCTCAAGCCGCGCAGCCAGACGACCGCGCGTGAGTTGCTCCGCGAAGTTGGCTCTGTTCTGCGCATGTCCGAGGCCGACGCAGCCAACTTGGGCGAGCTCCCCGACGACCCCGAAGAAGATCAGACAATGATCATCAACATGGGGCCCCAGCATCCGTCGACCCACGGCGTGCTCCGACTGATGCTCGAGTTGCAGGGCGAAACGGTGCTCCGCTGCAAGCCGATTATCGGCTACCTCCACACCGGCATGGAGAAAACCGCCGAACAGCTCACCTTTATGCAGGGCGGCACCAATGTCACCCGCATGGACTACCTGAGCCCGCTCAACAACGAGCTCGTCTTTTCGATGGCCACCGAGAAACTGCTCGGTATCGACGGCGACATCCCCGACCGTGCCGTCTGGATTCGCATGCTGCTCTCCGAGCTGAACCGCATGTCGAGCCACCTGCTGTTCATGGCAACGAACGGCATGGACCTCGGCGCCGTGTCGATGATGATCTACGGCTGGCGTGAGCGCGAAGAAGTGCTGCGGTTCTTCCAAGAGGTCACTGGCCTCAGGATGAACCACAACTACATCCGCCCCGGCGGCCTCGCAGCCGACCTGCCTGCTGGCTGGCGCGATGGTGTGCTGCGTATCCTCGACCTGCTGCCGCCGCGTCTCGACGAGTACGACATCTTGATGACCGGCCAGCCGATCTGGCGTGAGCGTCTGCAGGGCGTCGGCGTGATCACGCCCCGTGAGGCACTTGCGCTCGGTGCCACCGGCCCCATTCTTCGTTCGACCGGTGTCGAGTGGGACCTCCGTCGCGACCAGTCCTACATGCACTACGACGAACTCGAGTTCGACGTCGTGGTCGGTTCGTACGGCGATGCTTTCGATAGGTTCGCAATCCGCCTCGCTGAAATCCGCGAGTCGATGGTGTTGGTTCGTCAGATCCTCGAACGGATCCCCGAGGGCGATTATCGCGTCCAAAACAAGAAGGTCACCCCGCCACCGCGTGCTCGTATCGACGAGTCGATGGAAGCGCTCATCCATCACTTCAAGATCTTCACCGAGGGCTTCAAGGTGCCTGAGGGTGAGGTCTACTTGGGCATTGAGAGCCCGCGGGGCGAGATCGGCTGCTACATCGCGTCCGACGGCGGGCCGAATCCCTATCGCCTCCACATGCGCGATCCGTCGTTCGTCAACATTCAGTGCCTGCCGCACATGATGCGCGGCGGCCTCGTTGCCGACGCCGTGGCAATCATCTCTTCGGTTGATCCTGTGCTTGGCGGCGTCGACCGATGATGTCGTTTCCGCTGACCGCGAACATGGCCATGATGGACGGCGTCGACCGATGATGAACGATGTCGACATTTTTTCTTACACAGGAGCTGGCTCATGAGCCGTTTGTCTGACCACAACGTGGTCATTGCTAAAGAGATCATCGGGCAGTACCCGAAGCAAAAGTCGGCGCTGGTCCCGCTCGTCCATCTCAGCCAGGAGCAGAACGGCTACGTCACCGAAGACGCAATGAGGCATATTGCCGAACTGGTCAACGTCACGCCGGCCGAAGTGCTGGGCACCGCATCGTTCTACGAGATGTTCAAGTTCGAACCGGTTGGTAAGTACGTCATCAACGTGTGTACGACGTTGTCGTGTGCACTGCTCGGTGCTGGCGAACTCCTGCACCACGCCGAAGAGAAGCTCGGCGTCAAGGCTGGCGGCACCACCGCCGACGGGCTGATCACGCTTGAGCCTGCCGAGTGCCAGGCGGCATGCACCGAGGCCCCGTGCCTGCAGGTTAACTACCGCCACAAGTACCGCGTCACCCACGACGACTTTGACCAAATGATCGATGATCTCCGCTCTGGCAAGCTCGACGCCGAAATTCCTCCCCATGGCACGCTCGGCCTCCAACGCCAACACATTCCTCACGACAAAGGCGTCGGTGCTGTGCACCCTGACGACGTCACCAGCGGTCCGGTATGGATCCCCGTCGTCGTAGCGCCAGACAATGAAGGGGCTTCCAAGTGAGCCACCCCACGAACTCGCCCGGCGCCGAGACGCACGACTACATTGCGGGCTTCTACATCGGTGACCGCCCGAAAGTCGTGACGTCGCGCTTCGAGTACGAAGACAGTCACACCCTCGAACGTTTCCTCGCGACCGACGGCTATGAAGGGCTCAAGAAATGCCTGGCCATGTCGCCGCAGGAGATGCACGACGAAGTCCGCAACTCCACGGTTCTTGGTCGCGGTGGCGCGGGCTTTCCGGCGGGCGTCAAATGGGGTTTCACGCCAGAGGGCGTGTGGCCGCGTTACCTCGTTGTCAACGGTGACGAGTCGGAGCCGGGTACTTACAAGGACCGTCTCCTCATGGAACGCGATCCGCACCAGCTCATCGAAGGCTGCCTGATCGCGTGCTACGCCGCCGGTCTGTCGCAGTGCTTCTTGTATGTCCGCGGCGAGATGGCCGTAGCGCAAGAGCGCATCGCCACTGCGCTGAACGACGCATATGCAGCTGGCTACATCGGCAAGAACATCCTCGGCACCGACTTCTCCGTCGACATCGTGCTGCACTGGGGTGCAGGCGCTTACGTCGTCGGCGAAGAGACTGCCCTGATCGAGTCGCTCGAAGGCGAACGCGGTATGCCTCGCCTGAAGCCGCCGTTCTTTCCAGCAGCCGTTGGCCTCTACGGCAAGCCGACCATCGTCAACAATGTCGAGACGCTCGCGAACCTTCCGTTCGTTGCGATTCACGGTTCGGCGGCCTACACCGCGATCGGTACGCCCACTTCGCCCGGCACTCGCATGGTTGCCGTGTCAGGGCACGTCAAGCGGCCCGGTGTGTATGAGATCATCAACGGCTCGACAACTTTCCGCGACATCATCTACGGCGACGAGTTCAGCCAGGGCATCCGCGACGGCAACGACATCAAGGCCTTCGTGCCCGGTGGTGGTTCGGCGCCGTGGTTCGTCGAGGATCAGCTCGACATTCCATTCGAAGGCAAGGAAGCCAGCGCGGCTGGTTCGATGCTCGGGTCGGGCGCCATCATGGTGATGGACTCCACCACCGATATCCCGGCCGCCGCGTACACACTCACGAAGTTCTACGCCCACGAGTCGTGTGGCAAGTGCACACCGTGCCGCGAAGGCGGTACATGGCTCATGCGGATGCTTGAACGAGTCATTGCCGGTCACGGCACCGATGCTGACCTCGACCAGATGCGTGAAGTTGGCCAGACAATCTGCCCCGGCGATATGCCGCACGCGTCGAGCGAGCGGCTCGGTCTCGAAGCTGTGCCGTTCCCCTACAAGATGACCACGATTTGCTTCGTTGGTCCGTCTGCCTGGGCGCCGTTGCATTCGGCTCTCACATTGTTCCCCGAAGAGTTTGAAGCACGCGTGACCAAGGTGCCCAAGCGAATCTCCATTCCCGTCACCGCACTCTCAGGAGCTGACGCATGACTGATGTCCCCACCGAGATTGCGCAAGAACAAGCAATCGAAGAAGCTCCTGAGCGGGAGCCCGACCCCAACGCTGTGCACGTCACGCTGAACGGGCGCGCGATCACTGCGCAGAAGGGCGACCTCGTTATCGCGGTTGCCGAAGGCAACGGCGCAGCGGTGCCGCACTTCTGCTACCACCCCCGAATGAGCTCGGTCGGCATGTGCCGCCAGTGCCTCGTCGAGGTCGACACCGGCCGCGGCATGCAGCTGCAGCCGTCCTGCATGATCACCGTGTCGCCCGACATGAAGATCGACACCGAGTCGCCAACTGCCAAGCGTGCCCAAGAAGGCATGATCGAGTTGCTGCTCGCCAACCACCCGCTCGACTGTCCGATTTGCGACAAGGGCGGCGAATGCCCGCTCCAAGATCAGTCGTACGCCGTTGGACCCGGCGAAAGCCGTTACGTCGAAGAAAAGCGTCACTATGAGAAGCCGATCCCGATCAGTGACCTGGTGTTACTCGACCGAGAGCGTTGCATCCTCTGCGATCGCTGCACGCGCTTCGCTGACGAAGTGGCGGGCGACAAGCTGATTGTCTTCACCGAGCGCGGCAACAACACCCAGGTGATGACCTTCCCGGACGAGCCCTTCGCCTCGTATTTCTCGGGCAACACCGTCCAGATCTGCCCGGTCGGTGCACTCACCGCCGAGCCGTATCGCTTTAAGGCCCGTCCGTGGGACCTTGAACAACAAGAATCCACCTGTACTACATGCTCGGTCGGCTGCCGCACTGTTGTCCAGTCGAGCCGTGATGAACTGCTCCGATATCAGGGCGTCGACTCCGACCCGGTCAACCACGGCTGGCTCTGCGACCGCGGCCGCTTCAACTTTGAAGCGGTCAACTCCGAGCATCGCCTCACCGACCCGATGATCCGAACTGAAGCTGGCCTGATCAAAACCACCTGGAACGGTGCCATGGCGACCGCCAGCGGCCTCATCCGCGAGGCTCTCGCCAACGGCGGCCCTCAGCGCATTGCCATCCTCGGTGGCGCCCGCGGCACCAACGAAGATGCATTCGCCTGGGGTCAGCTCGCCGACGCGATCGACACCCCGTATCGTGATGCGCAGCTCGGTGACGGCCTGCCTGCCGAACTGCTCGGCCTGCATCGCGCCACCATCGACGAAGCGGCAAACGCCTCGACGATCGTGCTGCTCGGCCCCGACCTCAAAGAAGAGCTACCGGTTCTCTACCTCCGGCTCCGTGACGCAGCTGCGAAGAAGCGCAGCAAGATCATCGAGTTCTCCGCCATCGAGACGGGCCTCAGTCGGTACGCATGGAAGAGCGTGCGTCACGAGCCGGGCAATCAGGCCGACGCCGTGGCAACTGCCGTTGCTGATGCCGATATTGCGGCCCAGCTTGCCAGTGGCGACGTTGTCATCGTCGCCGGTCGGCCCAACCTCGCTGAGTCGTCTGATGCCACCGTCGCAGCGCTGCAGGTAATGCTCAACGCTGCGCCTCGCGCCAAAGTGCTCCCGGCGCTGCGTCGCGGCAATGTTGTTGGCGCGCTGTCGCTCGGCATGGCACCCACCGGCCCGGTCGGTGACCGAGGTGATGCGATCGACGCACTCACCGCAGCTGCCGACGGCAAGATCGATGTGCTGATCTTGGTCGGCGCCGACCCGCTCAACGACTGCCCTGATGCCGACCTCGCACGACGTGCGCTGGCCGGCGCTCGTCGCATCATCTCCGTTGACACCCATCCTTCTGAGTCCACCAAGCTCGCCGACGTCGTGCTTGCCGCGGCCGCCTACGGCGAAAAGTCGGGCACCACGACGAACCTTGAGGGACGCGTCACAACACTTGCCCAGAAGGTCACAGTGACCGGTACGGCTCGTCCCGACTGGATGATCGCTGTCGAACTTGGCATGTCGCTCGGCGACAATTCGTTCGCCGCTGATCACCCGCTCGCCGACGTCGCAACGGTCAACGATGTCACCGACGCCATCGCGGCCATCGCGCCGCTCTTTCCAATGGTCACTCGCGCGGCGCTCGCCGGCGAACCCAACGGAGTGTTGTCGGCGCAGCCTGTGGCATCGTTGCCGACAGTGTCGGTTGCCGTGGCAGGACGCAACAGCTACGACTACCGGCTGGTTGTCAACCGCAAGTTGTACGACCGCGCTCTCGGTACGGCGATGTCCCGTTCGCTCGTCAACCTTGCGCCAGGTGCCGCTGCCCACGTGCATCCGCTTGATCTCGATGGCATCGGTGTCACCGAAGGCACCGACGTCAAGCTGATCAGTGCAAAGGCAACAGCGGTGCTGCCGGTCGTCGGCAACACCAACGTCCCCCGTGGCGTCGTGTGGGCACCGTTCAACCAGGCCGGAGCTGGCAGTATCGAAGACATCATCGATGCCACTGCTGCCAACACCGACGTTCGAATCGAGCGGATCTGATGCTCACCTCCCAACTTGTCAACGGATATAACGTATATAACGGATATGTGGCCAATGGCCTGGTCGCCATCGACCCCATTACCGAGGGTGGTCTGTTGTGGACGCCGCTGCTGATCATCCTCGTCAAAGTGCTGGTCATCTTCGTACTCGGCCTCGTCGGCACGATGCTGATGGTCTGGTTCGAGCGCAAGATTGTCTCGGGCATGCAGAACCGCGTCGGGCCGAACAAGGCCGGACCGGCTGGGCTGCTCCAGACGCTCGCTGACGGCATCAAGCTCTTCTTCAAAGAAGACCTCCTGCCGAACCGTGCCGACCGGATCGTGTTCCGCTTGGCACCGTTCCTTGCCTTCGTGCCGGCCTTCCTCGTCTGGGCTGTCATTCCGCTCGGTGGCGACTTTTCCCAAAATGCCGACGGGACGTTCAAGGACGGCACCGTCGAAATCTTCGGTCAGGTCACACGACTGCAGCTCGCTGACCCGCCGGTCGGCATCCTGCTCGTCCTCGCGCTCAGCTCGATCGCCGTCTACGGCATCATGCTTGCTGGCTGGGCTTCTGGCTCGAAGTACCCTCTGCTCGGCTCGGTCCGTGCCTCGGCACAGATGATTTCGTACGAAGCAGCACTCGGCCTGAGCCTTGCGGCGGTGCTGCTGTCGTCACGCACCTTGTCGACGTCGGGAATTGTTCAGACTCAGGACCGCTTCGTCGACTGGAATCTGATCACCACCGGCTTGTTGCCGTTCTTCGTGTTCGTCATCGCTACCACGGCCGAGCTCAACCGCCCGCCGTTCGACCTCGTTGAGGCTGAGCAAGAACTCGTCGGTGGCTTCAACACCGAGTATTCAGGCATTCGCTTCGCCCTCTTCTTCCTCGCTGAGTTCATGAACGTCATCACCATGTCCGGCGTGATGGTCACGTTGTTCCTCGGTGGGCCGCAGGGCCTCTTCGACATCCCGATCATCCCGGGCTGGATTGAAGGTTCGGTTTGGTTCATTCTCAAGCTGCTGATGTTCTTGTACATGTACGTTTGGTTCCGTGCAACGCTGCCACGTCTGCGCTACGACCAGTTGATGGACCTCGGCTGGAAGGTTCTCATCCCGATTTCCCTGGGCTGGTTCCTGCTGCTCGCGGCACTCCGCGAGTTCGCCAATGGCGATCGTGTGGCCAGCCTCCGAGTCGTCGCCATCTCATTGGTGATCGGAGCCGCAGCAATGAGCTTGTTCATGGCGGCACTCAGCGTCAGCCGCAAAAATCGTGAGGCAAACAGCACACTGGCGCCAGTGCCCTCCGGATCAACGCCAGCGCAATCAACGACAGCCGGCTCAACGACAGCCGGCTCCGGAAAGGGCTCGAACTGATGGGTTACTTCGAAGGATTTCTGATCCCACTTCGCCAGCACCGCCTCTTTGGCGGCAAGCAGGTGACCACGCAGTACTCCGGTGGTCGCCGCGCCAAGAAGAAGGGCGACTTCACCTCCACGTCACAGGGCGACGAGAAGATCCCGAAGCCCGAGCGGCTACACGGTCGTCACGTCCTGAATCGTTACGAAGACGGCATGGAGAAGTGCATTGGCTGCGAACTGTGCGCCGGTGTCTGCCCCGCCAATTGCATTCACGTGCGTGGTGCCGACAATGACGCCGAGAACCCCACGTCCCCAGGCGAACGCTTCGGCTGGATCTACGAGATCAACTACTTGCGTTGTATTCACTGCGATCTCTGTGTTGAGGCATGCCCGACCGAGGCGATCACAGAGTCGAAGATGTTCGAGTTTTCGTTCACCAATCGACAGGACGCGATTTACACCAAGACTGAACTCGTCGTCGATGACGAGGGCAAGGCCCAGCGCCTTCCCTGGGAAGACTGGCGTGAGGGCGAAGACGACAACACGTCCGGCTGGATGCGCGCCACGTCACCGTCAGGCGACGCCACCTTCGAAGGGGAGGTGGGTTGGAGCAACGAACTCGGCTACGGTCTGCGTGCTCCTGAGCCCAAGCAGGCCGAGCGTGATGCTTCTGAGTATCCCGCAAAATTGTCTGGAATTCGAACGGTAAAACGCTGAACACATGGATACGACATTTCTTGAATATCTCGTCTTTTTCGCGGCTGCCGCGATGGTGCTTGGCGGCGCCATCGGCGTCATCACGTTGAAGAACCCGGTCCACGCTGCTCTCGGCCTGGTGCTCACACTGTTCGGTATCGCCGTGCAGTTCGTTGCTCAGGAAGCGCACTTTCTCGCAGCCGTGCAGATCATCGTCTATGCCGGCGCCATCGTCGTGCTGTTCCTCTTTGTCATCATGCTGCTCGGTGTCGACAATGCAATGGATCTCTCGATCGAACCCATCAAGGTGCAGCGTCCGCTCGCAGCGATCATGGGCCTCGGGCTCGTCTCGCTCCTGACGGCCGCGATCGTCAAGGCCGACGGCGCCACGGTGTTGCCCAATGCGATTGGTGACGGCCTCGACATCGCGACGGTCACCGGTGACAGCGACAGCAACATTAAGCAACTGGCCGAGAACCTCTACGGCGACCACATCTTCGCGTTTGAGCTCACCTCGGTGCTGCTGATCGTCGCCGTTGCCGGCACGGTCGTGCTGACCCGCAAGTGGCCGCGCAACCAGGAAAGAGCAGATGCCGAATCTACGGTCACGCCGGGAGCGTCCAAGTGATCGCTGCCATCGAACCGTCGTGGTACCTCATTCTCGCGGCGCTGCTCTTCAGCATCGGCGCGGTTGGCCTCTTGATCCGCCGCAACCCATTGGTGATGTTCATGTGCATCGAGCTGATGCTCAACGCTGCCAACCTCACCTTTGTTGCGCTCGCCATCAAGCTGGGCGACATCAACGGCCAGACCGCGGTGTTCTTCGTGATGGTCGTTGCGGCCGCCGAAGTCGTGGTCGGCCTCAGCATTATCGTGTCGATCTTGCGCCGCAAGCCGGGCGCCACCGCTGACGACCTCGCGGAATTGAAGGGCTAGTCATGATTGACCTTGTTTGGCTGGTGCCACTTTTCCCGCTCGTTGGCTTCCTGACGATCCTCATTGGAGGCCGCAAGCTCGGTGAGCCGAAGGCTGGCCACTTCGCCACGACGATGGTGCTGCTGTCGTTCGCTGCTGCCGTTGGCATCTTCTTTGACCTGCTGTCGCGGAATGCTGCTGACCGCTCCGAAGTCATCACCCTCTTTTCCTGGGTGCCGGTCGGCGACCTGAAGATCGACATGGCCTTTCTTGTCGATCCGCTGAGTAGCACGATGTTGCTGTTCGTGACGGGTATCGGCTCGCTGATCCACCTGTATTCGATCGGCTACATGCACGGCGACCCGAAGTTCTCCAAGTTCTTTCTCTACCTCAACCTCTTCGTTCTTTCGATGACGTTGCTGGTGCTCGGTTCGAACCTGCTGGTCACCTTCCTTGGCTGGGAAGGCGTCGGGACGTGCTCGTACTTCCTCATCTCCTTCTGGCATACCAAAGATGCGAACGCCTCGGCGGGCAAGAAGGCCTTCGTCACCAACCGCATCGGTGACTTCGGCGTGATGCTTGCGATGTTCCTCGCCTTCGGCGCCGTCGGCTCGATCGACTACGCCGTGATCAACGAGAGCGCTCTCGCTGGCACGCTGACCCAGGCAACCGCCACCGGCATCGCCGCGCTGCTGTTCCTCGGTGCTGTTGGCAAGTCCGCGCAGCTCCCGCTCTACGTCTGGCTGCCCGACGCCATGGCCGGCCCGACTCCCGTCTCGGCGCTGATTCACGCGGCGACGATGGTCACCGCCGGCGTGTTCTTGATGGTCCGCATCAACCCGGTCCTCGGCGCTGCTGCCGACTGGGTCCCAACGCTCATTGCCTACACCGGTGCGATCACCGCACTGTTCGCTGCCACGATCGCGCTGGCGCAGAACGACATCAAGAAGGTGTTGGCCTACTCAACGGTGTCCCAGCTCGGTTACATGTTCCTCGCGGTCGGTACCGGCGCCTACGTGGCGGCAATTTTCCACATGATCACGCACGCCTTCTTTAAGGCGCTGCTCTTCCTTGGTTCGGGTTCGGTCATCCACGGCATGCACGACGAGCAGGACATGCGCAAGATGGGCAAGCTGTTCAAGTTCATGCCGATCACCGCATCGACGTTCATCATCGGCTGGCTCGCCATTGCCGGTGTGCCACCGTTCGCTGGTTTCTGGTCGAAAGACGAGATCCTGGTGTTCGCGCTCGCTGAAAGCCCGATCCTCTACGTGATCGGCATCGTCACGGCGATCCTCACCGCGTTCTACATGACTCGCCAGGTCGTCATGACCTTCTTCGGCGAGCAGAAGTGGGGCTCGCTGGCCAACGCCGAAGAAGCAGCTCACCTCGAGTCCGCTGACCCGAGCAGTGGCGATGCAGAGGCGCCCGTCGAAGCGCCCGCACCCGTGCAAACCCATGGCGCTCACGGCGAGTTCAAGCCGCACGAGTCGCCTCCGACCATGCTCATTCCGCTCGTGGTCCTCGCTGGGCTCTCAATGGTTGGCGGCATCATCCAGCTTCCGTCGCTCGGCATCATCCCGAAGGGCGCTCAGCACAAGCTGCTCGACTGGCTCCACCCGATCGTCGAGTTTGGCGAAGGCCCAGAAGAGCGGGGGATCGGCGAAGCGATCATCAAGGGCACGTGGGCGTACGACAACAAGACGATCCTGATTGCCATCGCTGTTGCGTGTGCGCTCGTCGGCATCGCCGGCGCGTTCGCCGTCTACCAAAAGAAGATGGTCAGGCCGATCGAGCCGAAGCTGTTCGCCGACGGCTGGAACTACGACAACATGATTAGCTGGTTCATGGGCAACCCGGGCCGCAAGAGCTTCGACGGTGTTGCTGAATTCGACACCAAGGTTGTCGATGGTGCAGTCAATGGCGTTGCCACGTTGGTCCGTGAAACGTCGAACCAGGTCCGCAAGGCTCAGACCGGTTATGTGCGTCAATACGCCGGGGTGATCGGCATCGGTGTCGTCCTGCTCCTCGGTTGGTTCGTGGTGATTCGAGGAATTCTTTAATGTCTGGTCTACTTGTTCTTCTCCCCACTAGCGGCCTGCTCGCTGTTGAGGAATCACACGGTGCTGCGATGTCGTTCCCGATTCTCACCATGCTCATCCTCGTGCCGTTCATCGGCGCCGTCGCTGTTGCATTGACCGCCAAGTCGCGTCCCGAGATCACCAAGCTCATTGCCCTGATCGCGTCGGTCGGAACGGCCGCTCTGTCGATCTGGCTGCTGTTTGCCTTCGAGCAGGGCGAGGCTGGCTTCCAGTTCTCGTCGCAGCACGCTTGGATCGAGCAGTGGGGCATTGGCTGGCACCTCGGCGTCGACGGCATCTCGCTGTTCCTCATCGTGTTGACGGGCGTGCTGTTCCCGTTGGCGATCGTGGGCATCGACGCGCACCACGGTCCGGGTCAAGAGAAGCCGTATCTTGCTTGGCTGCTGATGCTGCAGGCCGGCGTGATGGGTTCGTTCCTTTCGCTCGACCTGTTCCTGTTCTTCATCTTCTTCGAGATCGTGCTCGTGCCGATGTACTTCCTCATTGGCGGATGGGGCTACGAGAACCGCGTGTATGCGGCCACGAAGTTTTTCCTCTACACGATGTTCGGGTCGGCCTTCATGCTCGTCGGGATCATCGCTACGGCGATGCTCGCTCGCGAAGATGTTGGTCGCCTCACGTTTGATCTCGTCGAAATCGCCGAGAACGCCAACTTCAGCGCGAACGCCGGCCGTTGGTTGTTCTTCTCGATTGCGATTGCGTTCGCCGTCAAGGTCCCAATCTTCCCGCTGCACACCTGGTTGCCCGACGCTCACACGCAGGCCCCGACCGCTGGCTCGGTCGTCCTGGCTGGCGTGATGCTTAAGCTCGGCACGTACGGCTTCCTGCGCTTCGGCCTTTACCTCTTCCCCGAGGCAGCGGTCTGGAGCCGGTCGCTCTGGCTCACACTTGCCGTCATCGGCATCATTTATGGCGCTATTGCCGCGACGATGCAAAAGGACCTCAAGCGGCTCGTTGCGTACTCGTCAGTCGCCCACCTCGGCTTCATCATCCTCGGCACGTTTGCCTTCACCACACAGGCGATTTCTGGTTCCGTGCTCCAGATGGTCAACCACGGCGTGTCGACCGGTGCACTCTTCCTGCTCGTCGGGATGATCTACGAGCGTCGCAAGACCCGTCAGATTGCCGAACTCGGCGGCATCCAGAAAGTCGCCCCAATCTTTGCGGCCGGCTTCATGATCGTGATGCTGTCGTCGATCGGCGTGCCCGGTCTCAACGGCTTCATCGGTGAGTATCTGATCTTGCTCGGCTCGTTCCAGACCGCGCGCTGGTGGACTGTTGTTGCCACGGCCGGTGTGATCCTTGCTGCGCTGTATCTGCTCTGGGCATACCAGCGTGTCTTCCACGGCGAACCTGACGAAGCCAACGCTGCATTCCCCGAACTGCGTGCCAAAGAAGCCATGGTGCTTCTGCCGTTCATCGCAGCCATCGTCTTCACCGGCGTGTACCCGAAGCCGCTCCTCGATCGCATCGAGCCGAGCGTCGAGGCACTCGTCACCCATGTGGCCGACAACAGTGCGTTCAATATTCCTGAGCCCGGCCAGCAGTGCGGCACGTTCGAAGTCGAACACGCCGAAGCGCACGATGCCGAAGTAGATGCCGAAGCGGATGAAGCCGAAGTAGACGCTGATGCCGACGTGCACGGTGATGAGAGCAACGGTTGTGAGAGTGGAGATGATGAGTCCCATGACAGTGGTGACGATGAGTCTCACGACGACGCCGAGATGCACGGCGACGAGGGAGAGGAGCACGGCGAATGATTTCTGAACTCGCTACTGCGCTCGCTGGCAGCCTCCCGGCGCAGCTTCCCGCCCCGACATTTCAGGGCCCCGAGGTCAACTGGTTCGCACTGTCGCCGATGCTGGCGTTACTCGCAGGTGCCCTCGGCATCATGGTCATCGGTGCACTCACGCCGCAGTGGCCCAAGGGCCTGTACGCCTTCGTCTCTGCATTCGCCGCTGGTACCGGCGGCGCGTTGGCAATGGTCCAGTGGGACGACATCACCGACAATGGCGTGCAGACGCTCGTCGGTGGCGCCATCGCGTTCGACACGTTCGCGATGTTCCTGACGATCACGATCTGTATCAGCCTGCTCCTCGTGTCGCTCCTGACCGACTCGTTCCTCCGTGGCACGCCCAACGACGGCCCCGAGATCTACGCGCTGTACATGGTCGCTGCGATCGGTGGCATTGTCATGGCGTCGGCCAACGATCTCATCGTGATGTTCCTCGGCCTCGAGACACTGTCGCTCGCTCTGTATGTCTTGGCGGCATCGAACCGTCGTTCGCTCAAGTCGGCCGAGTCCGGCATCAAGTATTTCGTACTCGGTGGTTTTGCCTCGGCGTTCTTCCTCTACGGCATTGCGCTCCTGTATGGGGCATCCGGCACCACCAACATCACCGAGATGGTCGTTGCGTTCCGCAATGGCGTCGACCTTGATAACTCCGACCCCTTGGCGCTCGCCGGTATTGCGATGTTGATCGTCGGGCTCGGCTTCAAGGTCGCGGCAGCTCCGTTCCACGTGTGGACGCCCGACGTCTATCAGGGTGCACCGTCACCGGTCACCGCTTTCATGGCGTCGGTTGGCAAGGCTGCAGCCTTCGCCGCGACGATTCGCGTGCTGGTCACTGCCCTTCCGTTCTTCCGTGATGATTGGGGCCCGGTCATCTGGGCGCTCGCCGTCCTCTCGCTGGTCGTTGGGTCGTTCCTCGCGGTCGTACAGACCAACGTCAAGCGCATGCTCGCCTACTCGTCGGTGAGTCACGCCGGCTTCCTGCTGGTCGGTGTCGAAGCGGCTCGCAACACGGCCGGTGAAGCTCTGCCGGGTGACGGCATCGCCGCCGTGGCGCTGTATCTGATGCTCTATTCGGTGCTCGTTATCGGTTCGTTCGGTGTCATTACGGTGGTGTCGAAGGCATCAGGAGACGAAGACGGCGACTCGTCGCTCGACTCGTTCAAGGGCCTCGCCAAGCGCCGCCCGACTCTGGCCCTTGCGTTCACCGTCTTCCTGCTCGCGCAGGCTGGCGTCCCGCTGACCTCGGGGTTCATTGCGAAGTTCGGTGTCATCCAGGCTGCTGTCGAAGAAGAGAGTTACGTCATCGCGGTCATCGCCATGGTCGCGGCTGTCGTGGCGGCATTCCTGTATCTGCGGATCATGGTCAACATGTGGCTTGCCGATCCCGATGGTGGCGACGAAGCCGAAGCCGTAGTCATGCCGTTCTCGGCTGGTGTGGCGATCTTCGGTGCTGCCGCGTTCACGCTGTTCGTTGGTGTCTTCCCCGGCTGGCTCATCGACGCTGCCGAGACCGTCTCCATCATCGCCCGCTGACCGGCCAGATCGCAAGGTCAGTCTCGGACCCAGGTTTTGTGTGAGCGATAGCGGGAACCGACGCTGCTTCAGCTCACACAAAAATCGGGCTCAGGTTTTGTGTGAGCGATAGCGGCAACCGACGCTGCTTCGGCTCACACAAAGATTGGGGTCGGAGGTGCCAGCGGGGCGGGCCGGGTCGAGGCGTTGCTGTTCGAGTTCGATGATGTGCTGACAGGTCTGCTGCTGATCCACGCTCGATACTCTGCCACTGTGACCGACTCTCCGATCGCTGCAGTTTCTTCGTCGCCCCGTTACCCAGTCGTCTTGTTCGACTTGGATAACACGCTTTCTGATTTCACGTCGGCCCAGACGGAAGCACTTCCGGGGTTGCTGTCAGCGCACGGCGTCGCCGAAGCGGAGAGCTACCTACCGACCTTCAAACGCCTCGCGGAGCCGTTGTGGGAACAGATCGAAGCCGGCACCCTGACGCTCGACACGCTCAACGACGAACGCTTTCGCCTCCTGATCGAGCACACCGACATCGACGTCGACCCATCCGTTCTCGCTTCCAAATACCTCGGGTGGTTGAGCACAAGCGGAAGATTGATCCCTGGTGCTGTCGATCTACTCGAAACGCTCCACGGAACTGTTCGGATGGGAATGATCACCAACGGGTACGCCGAGGTGCAACGGCCTCGGCTCGACCGGTTCGAGCTCACGCACTACTTCGAGTCGATCACTGTCTCGAGTGAGATCGGCCACGCCAAGCCGGGCCAAGCATTCTTCGATGTCGCGCTCGGCCAACTCGGCAATCCAGACCCCGCGACTGTGCTGGTCGTCGGCGACAGCCTCAGCTCCGACATCGCCGGCGGAGCAAACGCTGGCTGCGCGACCTGCTGGTACAACCCTTCTGGCAAGCCGGCGCCGGAGAATGCTGTCGGGATCGATCACATGATCATCGACCTCGCGGAGCTCCCGAATCTCATTCACGGGGCGTAGCGGCCAGCCATTCTGGAGCACTACTCCGCACCGAGTTCGAGCGCCGGTCGCGAAGATCCTGCGAGGCCGCGCAAGCTCTTGTCATGGTTGGTCTCATTGAGGGGCGGGCTGCGGTGCCATGTCTCACGCCATCGCACCGACCAATCAACTGTCGCGCACCGATCACCCTCGGCCAATCGACAGGGCGCGGCCTGGACCTGCGCCGGCGGTCAACGTCCAGACGGTCCTGACCGATGGAGTTGTGGCACGCTGGGCAGGTGACTGACGCATCTGAAACCGCTGGCCTCTACGCATCGATGAGCACCCTGCGGGCAGTCCGCAAGCTACGGCCCGACCCGATTCCCGACGACGTACTGGAGCGCGTGCTGCAGGCCGCGTGCTGGGCGCCGACGGGGGGGAACGCGCAGCCGTGGCGTGTCGTGGTCATCACTGATCCTGAGGTCAAGACGGCGATGAAAGAGATCTACGCTCCAGAGTGGGCCAAATACGTCGGCGGCTTCATGAAGATGATGGAAGGCCTGCCGCCCGAACAGCTCGCACCGTGGGAACGCGTTGCTGCAGCCGGTGATTACCTCGCGGACCATCTCGACGAGGCGCCAGCGCTGTTGCTCTTCGTGGGCAACCCAAAGATGATGGCGATCACCGACGCCAAGCTCGATCGCGTCAGTGTGGTCGGTGGCGGGTCGATCTATCCGGCCGTGCAGAACGCAATGCTTGCCTGTGTTGCCGAAGGACTCGGTTGCACACTGACCACGCTGCACTGCCTCCGCGAGGCTGAAGTGATGGAACTCCTCAAGATTCCCGCGGGCTGGGCAACCGCAGCGCTTGTCCCGATCGGCTACCCCGTCGGCAAGGGCCACGGCCCGATCACCCGACAGCCCCCGAGCCAGCTCGCCTACCGCGACACTTTTGGAACCGCCTGGTCATAGACGTTCACCCCGGCTCCGAAGCTGGACAGTCAGCGCCAGTCGGCTTTCGCCATGGTCCAGATGATCAACCGGCCGGACTCTGCAGGTGCCTCTGGCGCGCGTTGAATGACGCGGTCGCGGCGGAAACCGAGTTTGGCGGGAACGCCGGCACTCGCCTCGTTGGCCTCATCGGTGTGCACTTCGACACGTTCGATGCCAGCGACACCGAATGCCGTGGTGGTCAACGCCGAGGTGGCCTCGGTAGCAAATCCGCGTCGCGTGTGGTCGTCAGCGATCCAGTAGCCGATGTCGAGTGCACCAGGGCCGACGCGTCGATGGAGCCCACAGCTGCCGATGGCGAAGCCGTCCAAGAACGTGCCGAGTACGACGTCGCCACCGTCTTCCCACTCCCGAGTCCACGTTTCGATCAGCGTGACGCGTTCGGAGACCGTTTGGGGTTCGAACTTGATCCAGGGCATCCACGGCCGGAGATGCTTGACGTTGCTCTCGACGAGATTGTCGAGCATCGAGGCTTCGTCGTGCTGCCAACGCCGAAGAAGGAGCCGCGGTGTCTGGATGCGTTCGGGAAGTCGATCGTCGGCGCCATCGATCATGGTCTGACAGTAATGCTGGCCTGACATGTCAACATCGCGTTGCGCGCGAGTCGCGTCAGCGGGTCGGCCAAGTCGCAACCGTCGTGTAGCGGGCGCCGTCTGGGTGCAGGCGACTTTCGACGAGGGCAACCTCATCGACGTCGAACTCTGCCTGGCAGAGCATGCCGACGACCTTGCGCACGATGGCGCCGCGCTTGACCCGCGCGACGGTGATGTGGCCAGCGAACGTCGGCCGTGGGTCGAGGCTGCCGAGACCGGCGGTTGCCTCGACCACGGCTGCAGAAAGTGCGTCGAGCCCGTTCACCGGTGCCATTGCCGAGTGCGTTCCGAGCATGTCGATGGCCGGACCGACTCGGGCGACCGCAGCGGGCAGTTCAGCGCGATTCATTGCTTCGCAGACGTCGTCGATGTTGGCCTCGCCGAGAAATCGGAGCGTGGCATGCCAGTTCTCGGGTGCGACGAACCGCACACCCTGCTGGTCTTTGCGGGGCAGCTCGGTGAGCATTTCGACAATCTCAGCCGGTGGCCAAACGGCGAGAAACAGACGAGTCATCACGGGCAGTGTTGCAGGTGGTGGGGGTTTCCCCACTCCGAGTTCGCTCGGGTCCAGTAGGGCGACTGGACGCTTCTCACCGGAACGGGCGAGAATGGAGGCATGCAATCACAGCATTCGGACATGAAGCGTCGCCTCGTGTTGTTCGGGCTGATGGTGCTCATTGTCGCTCTGGTCGCCGGAACGGCGTTCGCTTAGCTGTGATTTAGGCAGGTTGCATTTCGGCGGCGCGCTTTTCGGCGTACCGCTTGGCAACACGTGCGCTGGTTGCCATCCGCTTCATCAAGCGTTCCTGCGCTGCAGCGCCCTCGCCAGACAGGCCTGGGATGTTCGCGGCGTCCCACTGACGTAGGACGACGGGGGCGAGAATCTGCTCGTGGTGGATCTGCAGGTCGTAGATGCCGGCGCGGGCAATGGCCTTGGCATGCCGCTCGAAGTCAGGAATGCCAGTACCGGGCATCGCGAATGAGCGGACCTGCCGCTCCATTGCGATCATCATCGTGTTCGGGTCGGCCTTGATGGCTGCTGCTGCGAGGTCGCGATAGAAGAGTTGGTGCAGATTCTCGTCGCTGCACACTCGCTTGAGCATGTTGAAGCCGACTTCGTCTCCGAGTTGTGCACCGGTATTGCGGTGCGAGATCCGCGTGGCGAGTTCTTGCAAAGCGAGGTAAATGAAGCCGTCGTGGGTGGTCTCTGGGTCAGGCGTTTCGCCCTTGCTGACCTGCACCATTCGGCTCCGCTCAAGCTCGATTGGGTCGATTGCTCGCGTGACCATGATGTAGCCGTAGATCGCCATCGCGTGACGGCCTTCTTCGGCAGTCCAGCGACGGGCCCATTCGCCCCAGGCGCCGTCTTTGCCAAACATGCGCTCGACCGACCGAAAGTAATACGGCAGGTTGTCTTCGGTGAGCAAGTTGACCAGCAACGCGCTGCGGACCTCTTCAGAGAGTTGCGCACCAGCAAGATCGGCATCTTCGGGGGTCCACTGATGCCCCTCCATGTGGTCCCGACCGCGGCTGTATGGCACATACTCATGCGGGAACCACTCTTTGGTGGTTTCCAGGTGCCGTTCGAGCAACCGCTCGACGTCGGGAGTGATCGCGTGGAGGATTTCCTGCTCGTTCACAAGATGTAGCCTACCGACCAGTAGGTAGTCATGCGAGCCGAGCGCGACAAATGGCCAATTTCTGGTGCAAAATGAAGGCGTGGAGAGCGCTCGAGTTGATCAGTGGCTGTGGTCGGTCCGACTGACCAAGACACGCGCGGACGCCGCCGGTGCGTGTCGAGCGGGACACGTCAAGATCAACGGCAAGGCCGCAAAGCCGTCGTCAGCGGTCAAGGTCGGCGATCGAATCGAAGCGCGCCTGAACCAGCGGGAACGAATTGCCGATGTGGTCACGGTCCTTGCGAAGCGGGTCGGGGCACCCGTTGCGGTCACGTGCTTCGTCGATCACAGCCCGCTGCCGCCCGAACGTGATCCGCTGTCCCCGCCGATTTTCGAACGAGACCGCGGCGCTGGTCGGCCGACCAAGCGTGACCGACGGCAACTCGACAAGCTCCGCGGTCGTGAACGCTGATCTGAGGACGTCGCTGATCTGTGGTTGTGGTCTGGAAACCTGTCGATTCTTGAATTCCGAGGCGGCGCGGAGGCGGTAGGTTTGTTCCGCTTGGCCACAACCCAAAAGCCCACCACTGCTGAGGACGGCGAGATCCCAGCGGCGAACGGCGTCATCGACGCGCCTCATGATCGGGCGGGGAAGCAAGGCGACTATCAGACGGCCGGGCACGAGGATCTTGCAGCTGAGCCTGAAGGCAATTCGGCAGCAGGTCTCTGGGCGCTGTTCCTCGGCCTCGGCTTGCTGATGGTCGGCAACGGCCTCAATGGCGCAGTGATTGGCGTTCGTTCGGGCAGCGAGGGCTTCAGCGTCATGGTCACCGGCGTGATCATGGCGGGCTACTTCGCCGGGTTCCTGATTGCGCCAAGTCTTGTCGTCAAGATGATTGCGTCGGTCGGTCACATCCGTGTGTTCGCTGGGCTGGCGTCTTTGGCGTCCAGTGCCGTGCTGATTCATGCCCTGTCGGTGTTGCCGGTGACATGGACTGCAATGCGCTTTGTCTTCGGCTTCTGCTTCGCCGGCCTGTACATCGTGATCGAGTCGTGGCTGGCCGAACTCTCGACGCCAGCGAACCGTGGACGAACCCTTGCTGTCTACATGATTGTTTCGATGGGTGGGCTGGGCATCGGTCAGTACCTCATTGCCGTCGCTGACCCCAATGGCTTTCACCTGTTCATTGTCTCATCGGTGCTGGTCTCGCTGGCGATCGTGCCCGTGACGCTTGCCGCTGCAGCGAAGGTGCCGCCGAGCCGCCCAGTCGAGAAGGTCTCTATCCGACAACTCATCGGCTACGTCCCGACCGGCGTGGTCGGATCGTTTATGAGTGGTGCCGCAGCCGGTGTCCTGCTCGGCCTCGCAGCGGTCTACGCCACAAGGAGCGGCCTGTCGGTCGACCGCACTGCGGCGTTCCTGATCGCCCCGACGATTGGCGCCATCGTCCTCCAATGGCCGATTGGCCGCCTGTCTGATCGGGTGTCGCGGCGCGCCGTGATCTTCGGTGTCGTCATCGCAGCGGCGGCCTTGTCGGTGGCCGCGCCGGCAGTGCCGCCAGACAGTGCGCTCATGTTGCTCGTCATGTTCGGCATCGGCGGCACGATGTTTCCGCTGTACTCACTCGTGGTCTCCTACACGCTCGACTGGACACCGGTCGGAAAGACCGTTGGTGCAGCGGGCACATTGGTGCGAGTCAACGGATCAGGTGCCCTGGTCGGTCCGCTTGTCGCAGCTCCACTCATGTCGTGGTTCGGCAACGACGCATTCTTTTTCACAATGAGCGCGTGGTTCTCAGTGATCATTGTCTACGTCGCCTACCGGATCGTCTTCAAGGAGACGCTGCCGAATGAGCGCCAAACCAAGTTCGTGCCGTTCCCGGCGCGTGCCTCGAACATGGCAATCCGCCTCGTCGTTCTACCCGTTAAGGCCACCAAGACTGTCGGCCGATCCGTGGTGTCGCGCCGCCACGACCATCACGACCCGAACTGATCATCCGACGGGGAAGCGGACCGTCAGGCGAGGGTTTTTTGGCGCCAGGCTTCGGTGGTGGCGACCTGGTTGAACGTGTACAGGTGGATGCCACCAATGCCGAGTTCTTCGAGGTGCGGTGCCAGCGGCTTGAGCAGTTGATCGGGTTCGAATGAGCGCTGCGTCATCATCTTGCCGAGCGCCTTCCTGTTCTTTGACAGGTAGCGCAGGGATGTACCGACGCCCAGGCGGACGCCCATGGTCATCAGCTTCGCCTTGTCGATGACGCCCGGAACGCCGAGATGGACCGGGATGGTCAGACCGGCGGCTCGTTCCCGTCGCAGCCAGTCGCGGATCTGGTCGGACGAGAAGCACATCTGGGTCGATACGTGTGCGGTGCGGCCAGATTCCAGGATCATTTTCTGCTTGACATGCAGGGCATCGTGGAGCTGCTCATCGGTGATGAACGGATGCGTGTCGGGGTACGACGTGTAGCCAATGTGGTCGATGACGCGGTGTTCATTTGAGTCGTCGAGTGCGATGAGCGCTTCGATGAACTCAATGGCGTCGAAGAAGCAGCCGGGCGGGTCGGCATCTCCGCCGACGACGAAGATTTCGCGTGTGCCAATTTCGGCGAGTCGGTGCAGGATTTGCGCGAGATGATCATGGGTTTGCACCATGCGCGCCGAGATATGTGGCGTGACCGAGTGGCCAGCTGCCACCAGCGCCGCTGTTTCGTCGAGGGTCGTCTCGATGGATTTGGCCGGGGAGCAGGTCATCGAGATGTGCGATGCCGGTGCGAGTTCAGAGATTGCGCGCTCGAGGCTCTTCATCGGGATGAGTTCGATCTTGGCGGTCTCGATCATCGATCGGAGCGTCGACGTGCCGGGCAGGAGCAGGGGGCGTCGAAGCCCGCGGCGCAGCCGATTGGTGGGCAGAGCAGGCAATGCTTTTGCTTCGGTAGACATCGTTGTTTCCCCGTTGTTCGTTGAAGAGTTTCAGTTGGGAGTTTCAGTTGGGGTCTGACCCCAACTGAAACTGAGTTGGTTAGCTGAGACCGACGATGTTGCCGTCGGCGTCAATGTCGATGGTTTGCAGGGCCGGCGTTTTGCCGAGGCCTGGCATGGTCCGCATGTCGCCGCAGATCGGGTACACGAAACCGGCGCCGACCGAGGCGCGGACTTCGCGCACCGGCAGGGTCCAGCCCGTAGGCGCACCCTTGAGGTTGGGATCGTGGGAGAGCGACAGGTGAGATTTGGCGATGCACACTGGCAGGTTGCCGAAGCCGTTTGCCTCGTAGTTATCGATCTGCTTATTGGCGGCGGCTGAGAACTCGGCGCCATCAGCGCCGTACACCTTCTGAGCAACGGTGATGATCTTGTCGCGCAGGCTCATTTCGTCGGGGTAGAGCACCTGGAAGTTTGACTCTTCTTCGGCGGCTTCGGCAACAGCATGTGCCAACTCGGTTGCGCCAGCGCCGCCTTCGGTGAAGTGCATCGAGACTGCCGAACGAGCGTTGAACTCCTCGGCGATTTCCTTGATTGCATTGATGTCTGCGTCGTGATCGCCGGGGAACACATTGATCGCAACGACCGGCGTGCAGCCGTGGATCCGCATGTTCTCGAGCTGCTTGCGGAGGTTGTCGCCGCCCTGATGCACTTCGTCCGGGTTCTCCTTGAGAAGGTCCTCGGGGAGCGGCTTGCCGGCGACGATCGTGTGCTTGCCCGAGTGGGCCTTGAGCCCGCGAACCGTGGCGACGAGAACCGCAGCATCTGGAGCGAGGCCCGAGGCGCGGCACTTGATGTTGAAGAAGCGTTCAGCGCCCATGTCGGCGCCGAAGCCAGCTTCGGTGATCAGGTAGTCGCCCATGTGAATGCCGATGCGGTCGGCGACGATCGAGCTGTTGCCCGTCGCAATGTTGCCGAACGGGCCGGTGTGGACGAGTGCAGGCGTGTTCTCGAGGGTCTGCATCAAGTTGGGCTTGATGGCTTCACGCAGGATGACCGCCATTGCACCGGCGACTTTCAACTCTTCGGCCGTGACCGGCGTGCCGGCTTTGGTGTAGCCGACGACGATACGGCCGAGCCGTTCGCGGAGGTCCTGCAGCGAGGTGCACAGTGCCAGGGTTGCCATCACTTCGGAGGCGGCGGTGATGTCGAAGCCAGTTTCACGCGGTACGCCGTCGAGTCGACCGCCGAGGCCGATGACGCTGTTGCGAAGCGCACGATCGTTGACGTCGATCACTCGGCGCCACGTGATGTTGTGCATGTCGAGCGCGAGGTCGTTGCCGTGGAAGAGGTGGGCGTCCAGTGCAGCCGAGCACATGTTGTGTGCTGCAGTGACGGCGTGCATGTCGCCAGTGAGGTGCAGGTTGAGCAGCTCCATTGGCACGACTTGGCTGTAGCCGCCGCCGGCGGCGCCGCCCTTAATACCGAACGTGGGGCCCATCGACGGCTGCCGGATGGCGATGACGCCGCGTTTGCCGATGTGGCTGAAACCCATGCCCAGGCCAACGGTCGTGGTGGTCTTGCCCTCGCCGAGGGGCGTCGGTGTGATCGCGGAGACCACGACGTATTTCGCCTTCGGTCGATCTTGCATCTTCTCGATGGCTTCGAGCTGAATCTTTGCAGCGCCGGAACCGTAGGGCTCGAGGTGCTCGAGCGGTATACCGGATTCGGCTGCTATCTCGGTGAGCGGCTTGAGCGTCGCCTTGCTGGCAATGTCGAGGTCAGAGGGGAAACCCATGTTGTATCCGTTCTGCACCGACCAGGGTTGATGCGATTCAAAGCCCGGATCGAAGCCCGCACAGTATTTCGATTGATCTGGCCACCACCAACTCCGCATAATTCCGCATGGTGGAACGGTTCCACGATACAGAACAAACGACGGATGTGTCAATGGTCATGCGAGGTGGCCTCACCAATATGTGAGGGAACATCACACAGCCCCCTTTCCCCTTTCCCCTTCGTTGCGAGCAGCGCCTATGTCGGCGCGCCGCTACGCGCGCGTCGGTCGTCGATGCGCCACAATGACCCATGGCTTCTCGTACGACGACTGCAACGACTCTTGCCGGCAAGGTGAAGGGTGCCATCGGGCCGAAGGGCCGGATATTGCACTTCCGGGGCGTCCCCTTCGCGGCGCCGCCGGTCGGCCTGCTCCGTTGGCAACCGCCGCAGCCGGTGAAGCCATGGAGCGGCAGGTTGAACTGCACCAAGTTCGGGCCCCACGCGTACCAACGTGCAGCAGGCTTCGAGTTGTTCTTCAACACCCTGATCGATGGGCTGGGCCTGGGTCGGGTACGCAAGAAGGCGTTGGCTGCTGGCCTCAAAGTTGTCAACGTCAAGCAGAGCGAAGATTGCTTGCAACTCAATATTCATGCGCCGTCGCACGCCAAGAAGCTGCCGGTCATGGTGTGGATCCACGGTGGCGATCACACCGACGGCAGTGGCACCGAATCGCACTACAACAGTGACGTGCTTTCCGAACGCGGGTGTGTGCTCGTGACGATCAACTACCGCCTCGGCATGTTCGGTTTTCTGGCTCATCCCGAACTTGCCGAAGAGTCACCTGATCGGGTGTCCGGCAACTACGGCTTACTCGACCAGGTTGCCGCACTCGAATGGGTGCGTGACAACATCGCCGGTTTCGGTGGCGACCCCGAATGCGTCACGATCTTCGGTGAGTCAGCCGGTGGTCAAGCCGTGCTCAACCTGATGACCTCACCGCGAGCGCGTGGCCTGTTTCATCGTGCGATCGCACAGAGCCCGAGCGACAGCGGCCGCTGGTTGCAGTTGCGGCGACCGGCCCTCGACTTCATGGCTGCCGAAGATGCTGGCGTCGAGTTCGCAAAGGCTGTGGTCGGTTCGGAGCCGGGCCAGATCGCACGAATGCGCGAAATGGCCCCGGTGGACTTGACCGAGTACTACCAGAAGTTCCCGTTGCTCGGCCGCCACTTTTACCCAGTCGTCGACGACGTCATCTTGCCGATGGCGCCGATGTCAGCATTCAGTGCAGAGGTACAGGCATCGGTCCCGCTGATGATCGGCTACAACTCGGACGAAGCCACGCTCTTTGCCGACTTCATGCACCCAGCCGGCGGTGAGTTCCATCGCGACAACAGCGACGTCAAGAACGTGCAGCCCGTACCGCTCCAAGACATGCGGGAAATGTTCGCTGTGTCGTACCCGAGCCAATCCCACGTCGACCGCGTGATGGCCTCCTATCCAGGCCTTGCGACTGGTGCCCGGTCAGCGGTTGCCGACCACGGCGGCGACCATATGTTCGGTGTGCACGTTGATCATGCAGCCCGCCAACATGCTGCTGGCGGCAACGCGGTGTACCGCTACTACTTCACTGCGACGCCGCCGTCGAAGAAGCAGACCGCAGGTGCGTTCCACGCTGCCGAGATCTTCTACGTCTTCGATACGTCGTTCCCGCTCGTGCCCGTCGCCGACGACGCACACCTGACGATTCGGGAGATGGGTGACCGATGGTTTGCATTCGCAGCAACCGGTGTGCCGGATTCGCCCGGCCGCGAGACCTGGCCGGCCTACGACCAGGGCAACCCGCAGCACATGATCTTCGATCGGCCCCGGTCGGCAGTTGGCCCAGTGCCACCGAACCCAGGGCTGCAGGTCATGCGGGAGCGGATCGATTGGCTCACCGACCAACTCGCTCCGGGGCCGGTGGCGGAGTCGTCAGCTGCGGTCTGAGTTGGTCGGCTTTGGTCTGAGCTAGCCGAGGTCGGCGTTTGTGCAGTCGCGCACGAGGCTGTCTGCGGTGGTGACGAGCACAGAGCCTTCGGCAAGCCCGGCCCGGTACGAGACCGAACCACCGTCACTGAGTAACTCCGCGGGTGCGCCATTGAGTTGGACGCCGGGGTCGAAGTACGTCATGAAGTAGTTGCCATCAGCATCGCCGCTGATCTCGACGCGGCCGAGGTCGGATCCGTAGCCGATCAGCGTTGACTCGCCGGCGTCGTTGGAGATGAAGCACGCATCGACGAGGGCTCGTAAGTACCGCGGCTTGCCGTTGGCCCCGAAGGTCTGGATCCCCTGTTCGCCGCCGCAGTCTGAACCTGTGCTTGTTGGATTCGTGACGATGCTGAAATCGCCAGAACCAGCGGGGGCTTCGAAGGCGTATCCCTGATCGAGTTCGAGGAACTTTCCGGTGTCAGCAGGAAATCCGCGAACCGAAAACGCACCGCCGGTGATGGCGCCCTCGTCGAACCACTGCTCGACGATCGCAGGAATGCCGTCGATGCTGATCAAGTGGCTGAACACCTGCAGTTCGGCGTAGTTGGGTGCGAGTGGCACCGTGAAGCAGGAACGCTCAATCGGATACTCGATGCCATCGACACGGACGGTGCCCGGAGAAGCGAGTGCAAGCCCTGTCGAGGTGGTGATCGTTGCCGGTGCGGTGGTCGGCGCCGTGGTCGTGCCCGTGGCTTCGGTGGTCGTTGGATCAGACGTCGTCTCGGCTGTGGGGACGGTCGCTTCTGCAAGGGTCGTTGTCAGCGGGCTGATCGCCGGGGCGACAGGCATCGTCGTGTCGATCAACACCGTCGTGGTCGACTCGTCGACGGTCTGTACCGAATCATCGCCGCCACGGGTGAGGAAGAGCACGACGATCGCCGCGATGATGCCGCTGACGAGTAGTCCGATCGTTGCCGGCCCGCCCCATCGAGGGCCGCCACCAACTGACGGTTGGCCGCCCGGGGGCGTGCCGAAACCTCCGCTGGTCGGGGGGATGGTCGGCGGTGCGACCGGCGCGAAGCCGCCCGGTGTCAGCGGGGCGGGCGTGACCTGCTGCACCTGTGTGGGATCTGCCGGTGATACCGGTGATGCCGGTGATGTTGTGGGTTGCGGGCTGGTGTTGGCCCAGAGGTCGGCGTCGAGATTTCCCTCGTCTGTCATCGTCTGAGTTTGTCACGCAGGAAACCGGCGCGAGATGCATCGCCGCTGTCAGGATCGGGTGTCAAATGTCTGGTGTCGAGGGTCTGTGCTGGGTGCGTGTCGGCCGAGTCTGACTGAGACGCCGACCGGCTCAGGACGAGCAGGACAGCATCGAGCAGCCGACGCGCGTCCGTGCCCAATCGGGCCGGAGCGTTGCGTATTCCTCGCTGCCTGGCTGTTCGTCGTACGGGTGTCGCAGCAGATCGAGCAGTTCGGTGATCATGTCGTAGCCACCGGCTTCGGCCTTGTCGATCGCGAGTTGGGCGAGGTAGTTCCGCAAGACGTACTTCGGGTTGACCGCGTGCATGCGGGTGCGGCGGTCGTGGGCTGTTTGGGTCGCCGTGCGGCTGAGCTCGATGTATGACCGGAACCACGTGGCGGTCCGCTCGAGCAGTTCGCCGGTCAGTTCGCCGGGGGCGTAGTACGACCCGATGAGCGGCTCGATCAACGTGCTGTCGTCTGCGGTCAGGTTGATTGCACCAATTCCACCAATTCCACCGAATTCACTGACGTCGATATCGCCGAGCGTGCGGAACAGGATCGTCATGTCGGTTTCGGTGAGCGGAAGTAGGTCGAGCAGCTCAGCGGCGACCTCGCGGCGGCGAACGACGTCGGTGTCGGTCAGGCCCAGCTTCTCCGCGAGCGCACGGTCCCACCCATCAGCGAATCGCTCGGAGTAGCTGTCGACGATTGACTGCAACGGTTCGGCGTCTTGAGTCAGTGAGTGCAGTGCGCCGGCCAGGCGGCTGACGTTCCAGTGGCCGATCTGTGGTTGATTGCCGTATCGGTAACGCTTGCCACCGGCATCGGTGGTGTTCGGGGTCCAGCCCGGATCGAAGTCTTCGAGCCATCCGTACGGGCCGTAGTCGATGGTCAGCCCGAGGATCGAAAGGTTGTCGGTGTTCATTACGCCGTGGACGAACCCGACGCGCATCCAGTCGACCATGAGGTCGGCGGTCCGGTCAGAGACTTCCCGGAACCAGGCAACGACGACGTCGTCAGAGATGCTCGGGCTGTCTGGGCTGTCAGCCGTCAGGAGATGCCGGAAGTGGCGGCGGATCGTGTGCTCCACGAGCGAACGCAGCAGGCCGATCTCGCCGCGCGACGCGGGGAGTTCGAAATGGCCGAACCGGACAAAACTTGGTGCGACACGGCAGACAACGGCGCCCTGCTCGTTGGCGGGATGGCCGTCGTACAGCATGTCGCGCATGACGTCGTCGCCTGTCAGCGTGAGGCTGAGGGCTCTTGTCGTCGGCACCCCGAGGTGATGCATTGCCTCGCTGCACAGGAACTCACGGACCGACGAGCGCAAAACAGCCCGTCCATCAGCCCCGCGGGAGTACGGGGTGGGGCCGGCACCCTTGAGCTGCAGCACAGCATGGCCGCCATCGGCGGTGGTGATCTCGCCGAGTGCGATGGCGCGTCCGTCGCCGAGTTGGCCGGCCCAGTTGCCGAACTGGTGGCCGCCGTAGTTCATGGCGTGGGGTCGCATGCCGTCGACCAGTTCGTTGCCGCTGAACACCCGTGCGAATTGATCTGAGGCCACGGTGTCTTCGTCGATGCCGAGTTGTTCGGCAACTTCGGAGGAGTGGGCAATGAGGATGGGAGCGGCTGTAGCGGTGGGCTCGACTGGCGACCATCCGGCACCGCTGACCTGGCGGCGCACATTGCGTTGCTCCGGGTCGCCGGGCACATCGTTGACGTACCAGTGGTCGGTTGTGAAGTCGAACCCCGTCATGACTGCAGTCTCGCAGCACGCCTGGCGACTCCCGCCTTTCAGTTGGCGATCAGCGAGTGCGCTGCGGAGGCCGCGTGACGAAAGCCAAACCTTAAGAGAGCGGCGCAGTGAGCCGGGTTGTGACCGCGTCGCGGACTTGCGCATCGAAGGAGTTGACGTGGTCTTCGATCAAATGAGCCACGGTCTCGGCGTCACCGGATTGGAGCGCATCGTGGATTGCGGCGTGATCTTCGACGGCATGGCCCATGCCGTGGCCATCGGCGAGGTACATATGCCAGAGACGGTCGCTCTGTGCGTAGAGCGTGTCGAGCGTGTTGGTGAGGAAGCGGTTGCCCGACGCGCGCCAAATGATCTCGTGGCACTGCCGATCGAGTTCGAGAAGCTCTTCAGGCGTCTTACCCGGGAGGACTGACTCGGCGAGTACGTCGGCCATCTCGTCCCAGTCGGCTTGCGTGCCGCGCTTGGTTGCGAGGCGAGCTGCGTAGGGCTCCATGATTGCTCGTGTCTCGTACAGCATCGCGAGCTCATCGAATCCGATCGCGCTGACGAACATGCCGCGTCGCGGAATGACGGTGACGAAGTGGTCGCGGGCCAGTCGTTGCAACGCTTCGCGGATTGGTGTGCGGCTCATGTCGAGGGTTGCTTGGAGGTCGGCCTCTCGAACGACATCGCCTGGTGCCAGATCGAGCCGGATGATCAGGCGCCGAATCTCGGTGTACGCGTGCTCGGCGAGGGAGAGCGGTTGCAACTTGGGGCTTGACACGCCTGTCATACTCTGTTGATATATCACCACTGTCAAGTTCAAATAGTTACGCATGGGGTCAGGCCCCTTTCGCAACTCTTTGCCTCCCCGAAGCGAGCGCCTCCATGAGTGAACAAGAATTCCCCACCACCGCCAAGGTCGTCGTCATTGGCGCCGGCATCGTCGGCAACTGCCTCGTGGGCCATCTCGCCCGCCTCGGCTGGACCGACATGGTGCTCATCGACAAGGGCCCCCTCCCGAACCCCGGTGGTTCGACTGGTCATGCGTCGAACTTCATCTTTCCGGTCGACCACAACAAGGAGATGGCGTTGCTCGGTGTCCAGAGCGCCAACCAGTACCGCGATGCCAAGCGCAGCGTCGACTCTGGCGGCATCGAAGTGGCGCGCACGCCAGAGCGCATGGACGAGTTCCAGCGCCGCATGACCTCCGCCAAGGCGTGGGGTGTCGAGGCTGAGTTGCTCACCCCGGCGCAGGTCAAAGAACTCGTGCCGTTCATCAACGAAAACGTGATCCTCGGTGGCTTCAGTTGCCCGAGCGTGAGCGTCGTCGACTCCCTCGACACCGGCACACTCTTCCGTAACGAGGCAATCGAAAAGACCGGCCTCAAAGTGTTCGCCAACACCGAAGTACTCGACGTCGAGACCGAAGATGAGCCCGGTACAGGCCTCCAGAAGGTCACCGCCGTTGTCACCGACAAGGGCCGTATCGAAGCTGAGTACGTTGTTGTCGCCTGTGGCGTCTGGTCGAACCGCATCGCCAACATGGCTGGCGCAACCATCCCGCTCGTGCCCGCCGTGCACCAGATGGCCGACGTCGGCCCGATGGACATCCTCGCCGAGACGCAGAGCGAGATCAGCTTCCCGATCGTCCGTGACATGGACACCTTCTGCTACGAGCGGCAGTCCTCTGGCTCGATGGAAGTCGGTTCATACGCCCACCGCCCGATCCTGCATCACCCCGACGACATCCCGTCGAATGAGGAAGCCGCGCTCAGCCCCACCGAGATGCCGTTCACACCCGACGACTTCGACCAGCAGATGGAAGAAGCAATTGAGCTGATGGACATGCTCGGTGACGCCGAGATCAAGTACGCCATCAACGGCCTGCTCTCGCTCACCCCTGACGCAATGCCGTGCCTTGGCGAGACCATCGAAGTCCGCAACCTCTGGTCGGCAGCCGCCGTTTGGGTCAAGGAAGGCCCAGGCATGGCACAGGTCGTTGCCGAGTGGATGACCTACGGCTACCCGCGAGTCATCGACGCACACGGTGCCGACATCGCCCGCTTCTACGACCAGGAGCGCAACGACGAGCACATCTGGAGCCGCGCCGAAGAACACTTCAACAAGACGTACGGCATCGTGCATCCCGCCGAGCAGTGGGAGAACCGGCGCAACCTGCAGGTGTCGCCGCTGTTCGATCGGCAGAAATCACTTGACGCCTTCTTCTTCCAGGCCCGTACCTGGGAACGCCCGCAGTGGTACGGCCGCAACGCCGACCTCGCCGAGCGCTACAACGTCGAAGAGCGCGAAGTCGAATGGGACAACCGTTGGTGGAGCCCGATCACAGTCGGCGAACACCTCAACATGCGTGAGAACGTCGGCCTCGTTGACCTCTCGGCATTCCAGGAGTTCGAGATCTCTGGGCCCGGTGCTGTCGAGTTTGCCGACTACTTGTCGGTCAACAAGATCGGCCCGGTCGGCCGTGCGACCTACACCCCGTGGCTGACCCCCGACGGCGGATTCCACTCCGACCTCACGATGCACCACACGGCCGAGGATGTCGTGGTTGTCGTGACCGGCGTGTTTGACGGTGGACGTGACCTGTCGTGGATGAAGAAGTACATGCCGAAGGACGGTTCGGTCACCGTGACCGACCGGACGCTTGATGTCTCGACCCTCGGACTCTGGGGCCCGAACGCACCGGCGACGCTCGCCAAGCTGACCGACGCCGACCTTTCGCATGAGGGCTCGTCCTATGGCTCGCTCGTCGGAGTGAAGCTCAATCTGGATGGCGAAGAAGTCGACGCCACGCTGTTCCGCATCTCGTACGTCGGCGACACCGGCTGGGAGATCTACGTCGCCTGGGACAACGCCCCCAAGCTGTGGGATGCACTGATGGAAGCCGGTGCCGACCTTGGCATCCGCGCCACCGGCGGTGGCGTCTATGGTACGTCGGGCCGCATCGAAAAGGGCTACCGCCTGCAGGGCGCCGAGCTCGAAAGCGAGTACAACCCGCTCGAAGCCGGCCTCGCCCGCCCGAAGGTCAAGTCGGTCGACTTCATTGGTAAGGACGCCTACCTGGCTGCCCGCGAAGCTGGAGACCCCGAGGTGCTGATGTGCACGATGACCGTCGACGATCAGACCGACTCGCAGGGCCGCATCCGCTGGATGCAGGGTGGCAACGAGCCGTTATGCGACATGGACGGCAACACGATCGTTGACAGCCACAAGCGTGTCTCGCGTGTGACGACCGCTGGATATGGCCCGTCGGTCGACAAGATGGTCCTGATGGGCTACCTCCCGAGGGAGATGGCGACAGCCGGCACCAAGGTCCAAGTCATGTACATGAACGAGTACTTCCCGGTGACCGTCGTCGGCACCGACGGCCCGTTCGACCCCGAAGACACACGCCTCAAGGGCTGAGCCACATGAGAGTCCTTGTTTGCGTAAAGCGGGTGCCCGCACCTGGCGCCAAGATCAACATCACCGATGACGGCCAGTCCGTCGATGCCACCAATCTCGGCCACACCATGAGCCCCCACGAAGAGTGTGGGCTTGAGCTGGCCGTGCAGTTGGTGGAGGCGCACGGCGGCGAGTCGCACGTGCTGACACTCGGTGTTGCCGAAGCCGACGAGCAGTGCCGCTGGGCCGCATCGATCGGCATCAACAAGGCCACGCTGGTGGACGTCGGAACGCAAGGCTGGGATCCGCAGCGGACGGCATTGGCAATGACCGACGCCATCCGTGCGATCGAAGAAATCGACGGTGGATTCGACGTCATGATCTTCGGCAACGAGTCGGCCGACACCGGTGGCTTCCAAGTCGGAATTCGGGTTGCTCGTGCGCTCGGCCGCCCGATGGTCAACGCGATCAAGGGCGTCAACATCTGCGCCGGAATCGATGGGGACGACACCGTGCTCGAAGCGCAGCGCGAGACCGACTCGGGCATGGAGGTCTACAAACTTCCGATGCCGTGCGCGATTGGTGTCAAGGAAGGCATCACCTGGCCGCGCTACCCGACGATGCGCGGCCGCTTGGCTTCCAAGAAGCTTGCCGTCGACGTGACCGCGTCAGAGGCTGCCCCCGGCGGCCAGACCATGGTGCGCCTCAACCGTCCAGAGGAGCAGGTGTCGGAAACAATCATCCTCGGCGAAGGTGCCGCTGCCGCTCCTGCGGTCATTGAACTGTTGAAGGAACTCGGCCTCTGGTCAGATGGAAACAGCAAGCAGGAGGTGGGGGCATGAGCGTCCTCGTCGTTGTCGAACATGACCGAGGCACGCTCGCGGGCGCGTCGCTCGAAGCCTTCGCCTTTGCCCGATCGATCGCCGAACAACTCGGCGAGCCGGTCGAAGCATTGCTGATCGGTGCGGACGCTGTCGGCCTCGCCGACGTGTGTGCGGCGCACGGTGCCGATGTGGTGCATCACGCGTCCATCGCGGGCGACTCCGTGGGCGACTACGGCCCCGAGGCGTACGGCATGGTCGTGGCCTCGCTCGCTGCGCTGCTGTCACCGAGTGGCATCGTTGCGTCCGGAACTGACCGGGGTAACGAGGTGCTTGCGCAGGCTGCTGCTGAGCTCGACCTTCCGTTTGTTGCCAATTGTGTGTCGGTGCAGACCGATGATGAGTGGGAGTTGACCCGCGTGCAGTGGGGCGGCTCGCTCAACGAGGAGGCTCGGCTTGCGTCGCGTCTGCCGATCGTCTCGGTGGCACACCATGCTGTTGAAGCCGAAGAGGTCGCAGCGGGCGCGACGGCGACCATTACGAAACACATCGTGGAATTGCCTGAGTGGGTCAGCCGTTCGGTCATTCAAGATCGCGTCGTCTTGTCGGAGGGCCTGACGTTGGCAACAGCGCCGGTCGTGATCGGTGGCGGTCGCGGCGTCGGTTCGGCTGAAGGTTTTCAGGTGCTTGAAGCACTGGCGGCGCGCCTCGGTGGCGTCGTCGGATGTAGTCGTGCGGTCACGAACAACGGTTGGCGTCCGCACAGTGATCAGGTCGGTCAAACCGGCACCCGCATTGCGCCGCAGCTCTACATTGCCTGCGGCATCAGCGGAGCGATCCAGCACTGGGTGGGAGCGAAGGCGGCGAAGAAGATTCTCGCCATCAACATCGACCCCGCCGCCAACATGGTCGTCAAAGCTGACTACGCAGTGATCGGCGACCTCTTCGAAGTACTTCCCGCTATCGAACAGGGCTGAGTTCGCATCGCCTCACACGTCTGGTGAACAGCGGGCATGGCGTGAGGCCAGAATCGGCACGCCGGGTGCAGTTCAAACAAGTCGTACGTATCGGCGACTCGACCGCAACGCACCCTGGGTACTCATCCAGAAGAACAACCCTGTTTTTTGTGAGCGATAGCGGGAACCGACGCTGTAATGGCTCACATAAACGAGAAAGCGGGCCAGCGTTCAGATTGCGACGGCGGTGGCGTCGCGGGCGTCCGCGAGCAAGTCGATGGAGCGGAGACGCTCGTCGATTGTCGGCGACGGATGCACCGTCATCAACTCGTCGACGCCGACAGCTTCGGCAAAGTTCTCGAGGTAGTGATGCACCGTTTCGGGCGTGCCGGCAGCGGTGTAGTGCATCATCTGGGCGATCTGTTGGCCTTGCGGTGACGCCAGGAGATCGTCGGCCTCGGCAGCACTCAACTCGCGGCTCGGGGTGACGAAACGGGCGATGCGTCGGCGGCTCACATCGACTCGCTGCCGTTCTGCATCCTCTTCGGTTTCCGATGTGATGACGTTGATGCCAGCCATGGCGTATGGCGCGCTCAGCTGCTCGGACGGTTGGAACTCGTTGCGATACGTCGCGATCGCGTCGAGTAGATGCGTCGGAGCGAAGTGCGAAGCAAAGGCATACGGCAGCCCGAACTTCGCGGCGAGGCGCGCGCCGAAGAGCGACGACCCGAGGATGTAGAGCGGCACGTTGGTGCCAGCACCCGGTACGGCGACGACGCCGGGAACGATCGACGCGGCGCCCAGGTAGCCCTGCAGTTCGCGGATGTCGTCGGGAAACCGATCGGACGCCCGAGGGTCGGTGCGCATGGCACGCATCGTGTTTTGATCGCTGCCCGGCGCGCGGCCGAGACCGAGGTCGATTCGGTTGGGGTGCAACGTGGCGAGCGTTCCGAACTGCTCGGCGATCGCGAGTGGCGAATGGTTCGGCAACATGATGCCGCCGGAACCGAGACGGATCGACGACGTGTGCGCGGCGACGTGAGCGATGAGCACGCTGGTTGCTGACGACGCGATCGATGCCATGTTGTGATGCTCGGCGTACCAGATGCGCTGGTACCCGCGCTGTTCGGCGCGTTGTGCGATCGCCACGCTCGTCCGGAACGCGTCGGCAGCCGTTTCGTCAGCACCGATAAACGCGAGGTCGAGGATCGAGATCGGAGTGGTCACGCCACCAGCATGCCTGGTCCGGTTCGGTGAGACACGGTGGAGCGACGCTCGCCACGATTCAGCGCGGCGCCGCCGATGACATCTCGTTCCACCGACTTCGGCCAACATGGGCGGCATGGACTTCGATCTCGATCAAACTGACGCACTCCTTTCAACCACTCGTGCGGTGCGCAAGCGCCTCGATTTCGATCGGGAGGTGCCCGACGACGTGCTCCTCGAATGTCTCCAGCTTGCCGTGCAGGCCCCCACGGGTTCCAACCAGCAGGGCTGGCGCTGGATGGTCATCCGCGATGCCGAGAAGAAGGAAGCACTCGCGAAGCTCTACCGCGACGCCGGTGGCGAATATCTCGCGGCGGCAGCCGAGCAGGCCGACACGGACACCCAGCAGGGCCGCGTCATCGACTCGGCAAACTTCCTCGCTCAGAAGCTCGGCGAAGTTCCGGTCCTCGTGATCCCGCTGATCATTGGTCGCCTGAAAGACAACAGTGCCAACGCTGCTGCAGGGTTGATGGGCTCGATCATGCCGGCAATGTGGAGCTTCCAGCTTGCGCTACGCAGCCGCGGCCTTGGCAGTTGCCTCACCACCTTGCATCTCGGCAAGGAACAGGAAGCCGCCGACATCCTCGGCATCCCCGATCACATGACGCAGGCAGGGCTGCTGCCCGTTGCGTACACGAAGGGCACCGACTTCAAGCCGGCCAAGCGCGACGACGTCGCGGAGATCACCTACCTCGACACGTACAAGAACCCGATTCGCCCCGCCTGACGCGGCCTGCGGATTCTCGGGACGGTATGCGGCGGATTCCGCCTTGTCTCGTCCCGAGTTCGGCGTGCCGCGTGTGACTGCCTCATCGCCTCACTGATCGCGCCGCGTCCCGAGCTCTTTGTGTGTGACAACCAATCGCCATACTGGCGATTGAGGCCCTCCAGTCGGGTCGAATCGTCGTCTTCGAACGACCTCACTCTTGAAGACCACGTCATCGTGAGGAGATCACACAATGGAATGCCGACGCTGGGTCCGCGGGCCCGATACCTATCACCCCGAAATCGACTGCGCCTGTGAGGAGTGCGTTGCGGCGGAACGGCGAATCGAACTCATCGACAAACTCGAACTGGCGCTTCGTCGGCCGATCGTTCAATTGCTTGACTCGGGCGTGATGCCTAACGAGATCGTCGCGATGGTGCGGGCGCGCATGCCGAAGCGATCGCAAGCCTGGATGCTGACTCGCGTCGAGTTGACCCACCAGGCCGGCTACTGGTTGAGCGTTCCAGCGTGGGCGGACCAACTCGCCGAAGTCGACCAGTTGGCCAAGCACACCGGCTTCAAGGTCGGGCTCACGATTCCGGGGTGGCTCCATGACTGGACGATGAAGCGTGGCTGCCTTGAAGACCATGTTTTGTCCGATTCCGTGACCGATGTGCGGGACGTTTTGGCACCGGAGCTTGCAGCATCGGCTGCATACGCTCGCCTGCAGGATGGAGCCTGGGATCTTGTTGCCGGCCGGCCATCGGTGCCGGACAATGTCGTGGCGTTCCGGTCAAACGCCCGATGGACGGAGGTCGACTGTGGCACACCACTGGAATGATGGTGCACAGGCCTTGTTCACACCAGCGACGGGATTCTCGGGACGGTATGCGGTGGATTCCGCCTTGTCTCGTCCCGAGTTCGGCGTGCCGCGTGTGCGTGTCCGCGGTGCCCGGCTGACTACCGTTCGGAGATGGGCACACCCGACGCGCTGCTCACGGTGAGCGAAGAACGAGTTCGAGGGCGACTCGGAGTCAAATGGTCCAAGCATGGCCCTGATGTGCTCGCGGCGTGGGTCGCTGACATGGACTTCGACCCGCCGGCGCCGGTTCTCGACGCGATCCGTGCCCACATCGAACGCGGCGACCTCGGGTACGGGCCATTTGCTGTCGACCTTGCTCCGGCGTACGCCGACTGGCAGGAACGTCGGCACGGGTGGCGCCCCGACATCGAGCAAATTCACCCGTTTACGAGTGCCCTCCATGCCCTGGAAGCCGCGCTCTGGAACACGACCGATCCCGGCGACGGCGTCGTCGTGTTCACGCCGATCTACTATCCGTTCCTCGATGCGATCGACAACAGCGGCCGCCGACGGATCGAGGTGCCGCTGATCACCGACGGCTGGAAGCTCGATGTCGAACGATTCGAAGCGGCGATCGACGACACGACGAAGATCATCCTGTTTTGCAACCCCCACAACCCGACCGGCCGCATCTTCGACGCCGACGAAAGAGCGGCCGTCGCCAAGGTTGCCGAGCGACACGACCTGCTCGTGATCACCGACGAGATCTGGGGCGACCTGACCCACCAGTCCGGATTCGTGCCGTTGGGCGCAACCGACGAGCGGTTCGCCGGCCGTCTGATCACTCTCGGCTCAGCGAGTAAGACCTTCAACCTCGCTGGCCTGCGCACCGCCGTTGCGCACATCGATCACCCACGGCTCACGGCAACGCTGGCGACGATGCCAGGCCACTTGCACGGTTCACCGAGCACGCTGGGAATTACCGGCACGATCACTGCGTGGACGGCCTGTGACGACTGGCTGACGGCGGCGCGCCGCACCATCGAGGTTCGCCGCAATCAGCTTGCAACCCGACTCGCCGCCGACCTTCCCCGTGTCGGCTTTCAGCTCCCGCAAGCGACGTACCTCGGCTGGCTCGACTTCTCTGCGTACGACATTGGCGACGACCCGTCTGAATGGCTGCTTGAACACGCACAGGTGGCGCTGTCGAGCGGCGCGAAGTTCGGGACTGGTGGCCTGGGGTGCGCCCGGATCAACGTGGCGTCGTCGCCCGAGATTCTCGACAGGGTGATCGACCGAATCGCCGCCACATTGTCCACACACCGACCCGATCAATTTGGGAGCACCGCATGACCGACACCAGCAATGACCAAGCCGTCCACATCCGCAAAGGCGCGCCCGGCGATCTCGACTGGCCGACCACCCTGGCTCGGCTCGACAAGGTGCTCCGCATCCGCACGACGCCGATCGGTATGAAGATGTTCGAGACTGCCGCCGAGATGGAAGCAGTCCCGAAGATCCGACGGCCAAAGGACATCCACACGGCCGACCAAATCGTGTCGATGGCATCGCGCCTCAACTGGACCGTTGGTATCACTGGCGCCGATTTGGTTGGCGCCCAGTGCCAGGCCGTCCTCGGGCTTGGCGCGCAGGATGACGAGTGGTACTCGGGCAAGCACATGGCTGGTGTGTGGTTTGAGACGATCGAAGATTCCGCCGCGCACCAAGCCGCGATGCACGTCGTCCCCATTGGTAAATACGAGGCAATGGCGGTGTCGCCGCTCAGCACTGGCCGCCTGGATCCGCCGGACATCTGCATGGTCTACGCGACCCCTGGCCAGATGATCCTGCTGATCAACGGGCTCCAGTGGTCGGGGTACAAGAAGCTCGAATGGGGCTGTGTTGGTGAGTCGTCGTGCGCTGACTCGTGGGGCCGCGCCCTGTCGACGGGCGAGCCGAGCCTGTCGATCCCGTGCTACGCCGAACGTCGCTACGGCGGCGTGCAGGACGATGAGATGTTGATGGCGCTGCAGCCGCATCAACTTGTGCAGGCCATCGATGGGATGGAGGCGCTGTCACGCAATGGACTGCGCTACCCGATCCCGCCCTATGGCATCCAGACCGACGCACGCGCTGGCCTCGGCGCCAGCTACTGACGTTGCCGGCGGCCTTGTCGCCGGTCACTGTGTGACACCGTCGAGTCATACTGGAATCACCGGCGTCTGACGACTGGCTTGTCGCTGAGCGACCTACTCCTGTACTGCACTGCCCCGGAGGGTCCCCATGCGTCACATTCTCAACCTGCCACAAGCGTCCCCGATCCCTTGTCCGCCGCCAGGTCTCGACATCGCCGCTCGCCCGTTTCTCTGCGCCGACGACGTTGCACAGTGTGCTGTCGAGGGAGGAATTCTCACCGGGCAACGCCGGACACAGAGCTGGCACCTCGCCCGAGATGGCCAATTCACCTGCGGAACGCGGGCGACGTGTTCGGACTCGCTCGCCGATTGGGCTGCGCAGCCGAATCGGCTCATCGAGGCGTTTTTGGATGGCCGAGCAGAGGGGTCCTGCTCGCCGATCTGGGTGGTGATCGACGAACGACCGTTGGGCCTGACGGATCCTTGCGAGCCTCCTGGTGAGCACGATGCCGAGCAGTACCTCCGCCTCCAACGTCAGCTTGAAGTCGCCGGTATCACCCTTGTCGACGCTGTTGTGTTCGACGACCAACGGCATTGGTGGTCGATGTGCGAGCTGCTGACGGGCACGACTGCCTGGAGTGCGCGACCCACAGTTGTGTGGTGATCCGAGTTCGTCGCGGCGTCAGATGCTGATCGGCAGCGCTGTCGGGCCGCGCCCGAGCAGAACCTCGGCCCATGTGACCGCCGCGTCGTCGCGGAGCGTGAGCTCGGGGAATCGCTTGATCAGGCGACCGATCGCCACCTCGGTTTCCAGCCGAGCGAGGGCTGCGCCCAGGCAGAAGTGGCCGCCGTATCCGTAGCCCAGATGCGAGCGGGCATTCGCGCGATCGAGGCGCAGGTCACCAGGGTCGCTAAAGACGACCGGATCGCGGTTGGCGCCGAGCACGCCGAGAAACACCGTCTGGCCCGCTTCCATTGCGATGCCGTCTCGCTCGTGGTTTTCGCCGACAACGCGCACCATCAGTTTCGTCGAGCCGTCGAAGCGGTGCAGTTCTTCGAGCGCCCCGCCCAGCTGCTCGGGCTGTGACCCCAACATCCGCTGTTGTGCGGGGTGCTGGAGCAGCGAGTGCATCGAGTTCGAGATCAGGTTGGTCGTCGTTTCGTGGCCGCCGAACAGTAGCAACGTGAGCGCCCCGACCAACTCGGTCGGGGCGAGGCCGGCATCGGGGTCGTCGTTGGTCACTTCGATGAGCGCAGAGATCAAGTTGTCGGTGGGCTCGCGGGTGTATCGATCGACCAGGTCGGTGAAGTAGTCGACGAACTTGGCACTGCCTGCCGCAGCCCGCTCGATGCCAGCTGTTCGGTTGGCCGAGCCGAACACGATGGCGGCGAGCTGGTCGCTCCAGTGCTTGAAGTCGTCGCGGTCCTCGGCCGGCACGCCGAGCAACTCCGCGATCACGATTGCCGGCAGTGGAAACGCGAAGTCGCGGACGAGGTCGGGTTCGTCGATGTTGGCGAGGTCGTCGAGTAACTCGTCGACGATCTCTTCGACCCGCGGCCGGAGGTCGGTGACACGGGACGGCGTGAACGTGCGACGGAGCGGCTCCCGCAACCGGGCGTGCTCGGGTTCGTCGTGGAACACCATCCAGCCGCGGAGTAGGTCGAAGGTCTGACCCATTGCCGCGCGTGAGGCGTCGTCGAGCCGCGCCTCGAGTGGGGTCAGCCGATCGCTTGACAGCCGTTGATCGTGGAAACCGAGTCGGACCGCCTCGTGTGTGGTGAACATCCACGCTCGATGTCGAGTGAGCCACACGATCGGGCCCATCTCACGCAGCGCAGCGAAAATCGCGTGGGGATCAGCGATTGCATCCGACGCCAGGAGATCGACGTCGCTGGTTGGAGCGTTCACGAGCCGGGTCCGCGCAGCAACGCGATGACGCACGCGTTGGCGTCGACACCTGCCGCGCCACCACCCATTGTTTCAAGGAGTGCAATCCGCGCGCCGTTGACTTGGCGTTCGCCGGCTTCCCCGCGCAATTGCCAGACCAATTCGGCGGTTTGTGCCAAGCCGGTCGAGCCGAGTGGGTGCCCGCGCGACAACAGCCCGCCGCTGGGATTGACCGGTTGTGGCCCACCCAAGCGTGTGTGGCCTGACGGAGCGAGTGCTGCGCCTTCGCCCCGAGCGGCGACACCGATTGCTTCGAGTGTGAGAATCTCGCCGATCGTGAACGCGTCGTGCACCTCGAACACGTCAACGTCCTTGACGGCTAACCCCGCCTCGGCGAATGCCCGGGCCGCGGTGCGCTCCACTGTTTGGAAGCCCCATGGCTCGGTGTCGCTCGACGTCCAGAGTGGGCCGGATGAGAACTGGCTGGCCAGTATCTCGACATGGCGGTCCGCGTTGAGCTTGGAGCTGGGGTCGAACGCGGTGATCACCGCGGCGCCCGCGCCATCAGACATTGGGCAGCACTGCAGCAAGGTCAACGGCCCGGCGATCGGTCGGCTCTCCAATACCTCGGCCCTGGTCGGCGGAGTTCCCGAGAGGTGGGCACGCGGATTGAGCGCACCATGTGCCTTGTTCTTGACTGCGACCTCAGCGAGGAGTTCCGGGTCGACGTTGAATTCCTGCAGATAACGACTTGCCTGCAGCGCATAGAGCGCTGGCATTGCCAAGCCTGCACGGCCCTCGGGGTCGCTCAGTTCGGGCACGATTGGCCCGGCGAACTGTGTCGACAACTGCTCGACACCGACGGCGATTACCCGCTCGTAGCGCCCTGACGCGACAGCTTGCTGCGCTTCGTGCAGCGCCACGGTTCCGCTCGCACAGGCTGCCTCGATCTTGAAAGTCGGAATACCACCGAGCCCTGCACCGGCCAGCACCCGATTGGCGAGGCCAGGAGGGCCGAACACGGAGCCGACGAACGCCGCGTCGATCTCAGATGGTGCGAAGCCGCTGTCGTCGATTGCTTCGATGATTGCTTCCCACGCCAGTTCCTCGACGCGTCGATCGGGGAAGCGCCCGAACTGTGAGGTGCCCACGCCGGCGATGCCCACTCGGCGGCCGGTCATGACGCCACCGCCTCGACGAGTAGGTCGCCGTTGTCGTCGCCGACGAATCGCACGGCGCCCCCGGCGGGGATTTCGATCGCGTCAACGATGCGGGCCAATACGCGCGGTCCACCGTCGATGTCGACGTAGGCGAGGACGAACGGTGGAGCAAGATCGCCGATCCGGAGGTGCACGGTGGTCGACGACCAGACAGTGCCGCCTGGCCCGAACGACTTCGGCGTGGTCGAACCGAGGCATCGCTCGCAGCGGTCATGCTGTCGCGCGGCAACGTGGCCGCATGCGGCGCACGCTGATCCGTCGATGCGACAATCGGCCAGGTGGGGTCTGGGGTCAGCCGGTATCGGAGGTGCGATCGCCATGGCCCCATGCAAGCACGCCGCATGAGCCTGCAACGATCCGCACCGCCGATGCGCACCGCCGAGACCGGCGGCCATCCGCACCGCCCAGACCGGCGGCCAGGTCGTTACTCGATTGGCTGACAGATCAGACTGGGCCGATGGACGTCCGGGGACTCATGGCGCAAGCCGCAAAACTGAACGCACAACGGACCGCGGTGATCCATGGTGATCGCCAGTTGACATTCGCCGAGGCGTGGACCCGCGGCATCAGGCTCGCCAACGCGCTGCTCGCCCTCGGCCTCGTTCCCGGCGACCGAATCGGTGTCCTCGAAGACAACAGCATTGAGGCGCAGGATCTCTTTGCGGGTGCGACCATTGCTGGCCTCGTGCGTGTGCCGCTCTACGCCCGCAACTCGGCTGAGGCACACATCCACATGCTCGATCACACGGGATGTCGTGCGGTCGTCGTCGCCGAGCACTACGCGCACGAGATCGAGGCGATCCGTGCCGACCTGCCCGGCGTCGAACACGTCATCGTCCGCGATTCGGGTTACGAGCAGTGGCTCGCTGGGCACGACGATGTCGACCCGAACGTGCCGATCGACCCGGACGACTGGTACATCATCCGCCACACTGGTGGCACAACAGGCAAGCCGAAGGGCGTTGCTTATACCCATCGGTCGTGGCTCGCTGCCGGGCGCGATTGGTTCTACAACTTCCCGCCGATGATTGCCGGTGAACGGTGCCTCCACGTCGGGCCGATCTCACACGGCTCTGGCTACCTGTACACGCCGACGTGGCTGAGCGGCGGCGCCAACGTGCTGCTCGATCACTTCGACCCTGTGGAGACGATCGAGGTCATGGAGCGCGAGCGAATCGGCTACATGTTCGCCGTGCCCGCAATGCTGAACGCGCTCGCCCGTGACGAAACGGCGCGCAGCCGCGACTGGTCGGCACTCAAAGTCATCCAGATCGGCGGCGCACCGATCGCTGACGAGACCGCGTTGCTCGCCCGCGATGTGTTCGGCATGGTGCTGTACCAAGGCTTCGGGCAGACCGAGGCGCTCCCGGTGTGCATGATGGGCCCGGAAGAGTGGTTCTCAGAAGTCGAGGGCTCGGAGCCGCTCCGCTCGACCGGTCGTGCGTTGCCGTTCGCCTACCTGCAGATTCGCGATCCCGATGACAGCACACGGGAGTTGCCGATCGGCGCCGAAGGGGAGATCGCCGTCAAATGTGATGGCCAGATGCTGGAGTTCTGGGACAACGCCGAGGCCACCGCTGAACGCATCACGCCCGACGGCTTCGTACTGACGGGCGACATCGGGCGGCTTGACGCGAACGGCTACCTCTACGTGCTCGACCGCAAGGACGACATGATCATCTCGGGCGGATTCAACATCTGGCCGGCCGAACTCGAGAACGTCATTGCCGACCACCCGGCCGTCGTCGAAGTGGCGGTGTTCTCGGTGCCAGACGACAAGTGGGGCGAAACGCCGATGGCGGTGTGCTCGGTGGCCGCCGGCATCGCCGTCGATGACGCCAGAATCATCGATGAGATCCGCTCGCTCTGTGTCGATCGACTCGGCTCGTACAAGAAGCCGACGCACATCGAACTGCGTGCCGAACCGTTGCCGAAGAGCCCGGTCGGCAAGATCCAGCGCAAGGTGCTGCGCGAACCGCATTGGGTCGGCCACGACCGCCGGGTCGCCGGCAACTGAGCGGCGCAGGGGTTTTCCTTCCGCTGCGGCTGAATGCTCGGCGGAGCGATCGCGTACTGTCGCCATCATGAAGATTTGGCGACTCAAAGCTCACGGTGACCCGCTCGACCAACTCGAACTGCTCGACGAGGCGGCTCCCGTACCGGGCCCGGGCCAGGTACTGATCAATCAGGAGGCCGTCGGCCTCGCATTCCCCGACGTCCTGTCGTGTCGCGGGATGTACCAGGTGAAGTCGCACCCCGGACATGTCCCGGGTGGCGAGTCGTGTGGCACCGTCGCGGCGCTTGGCGAAGGCGTCACGAACGTCGAAGTCGGTCAGCGCGTCGCGTATCTCGGAGGCGGTGGCCTCGCTGAACAGACCGTGCACCCGGCCGCCGGATTGTTCCCTGTGCCCGAGGGCGTCTCGGCAGCAACGGCCGCAGCGGTTCCGATCAACTACTGCACCACGCTCTACGCACTCGAAGATCGGGCCAAGTTGCAGGCAGGCGAGTCCGTGTTGATCACGGGCGCAGCCGGAGGCACCGGTACGGCGGCAATTCAGTTGGCCAAGGCCATGGGTGCCAGGACCATCGCAATCGCCGGTGGCGCGACCAAGGTGCAGGTGCTCAAAGACGTCGGGGCTGACGTGGTGATCGACCACCAGGAAAACCCCGACTGGGTCGATGCCGTTCGCGAGGCGAGCGGCGGCGGTGTTGACGTGGCTTACGACCCGGTTGGTGGCGACACCTTCCAGCAGGTCCGTCGATGCATGGGCTGGGATGGCCGACTCCTGGTGATCGGTTTCGTCGCTGGCATCCCCGAGTTCAAGACGAACCACGCGCTCCTCAAGAGCTACTCCGTGGTCGGAGTCCACTGGGGCGCAGCATTGGCGCGCCAGCCCGAGGCGCTCGAACAGCAGATGACCAAGCTGCTCGCGATGGCCTCAGCAGGCACCATCGACCCGCCGCTCTACCCGCCGTACGCATTCGATCAGGCGGCCCAGGCTCTCCAGGACCTCGCCGACCGCAAGACCTACGGCAAGGTCGTCGCGCTCATCAAGTAGCCCTGGACTGCGGTCAGCCGAATCGTGCTGACAACGCCGCGATGTCTTCGGGGTACATGTCGCAGCAGCCACCGATGATCGTGGCCCCGGCATCGACCCAAGTGGCCACGATCTCGGCATAGCTGGCCGCATCGAGATCAGGTCGCCGGTCGAAGAGCGTGTTGTTTGCGGTGTACCCAGGCTGACGTGCGTCGGGGAACCCGTTGGCATAGCCGCCGATGCGGACGTCGAGTTCGGACGCGGCGACCTTCTCAGCGAGCTCGATGATGGCTGGTGTCATCTGCTCCGGCAGCGCGCAATTGAACAGCACGGCATCGATCACGTCAGCGTGCTCGATGACAACATTGATGATGTCGTCGATGGTGTCGCCTGAGCGGAGCGCGATTTCACCGTCGTAGGCGTCGGGCAGCGAGAACGATGCCCAGATGGGCTGTCCCGACCCGTGCTCGCGGATGGCAGCGACGATCACATCGAGTTCGGCGACCAGGCTGAGTGTCTCGGCGATCCATACGTCGACGAACCGATCGAGATGCTGCACGATGAGTGCGTAGATCTCGGGAGCTCGGTCTGCGTCGAAGAGGTCCGGTTCGTAGGAGCCGAAGAGCGGCGGCATCGAACCGCCGACGAGCACCACGCCGGCAGTGTCGGCAGCTTGGCGTGCGAGGCGTCCAGATAGTTCGATGAGATCGGCGCCCTGGGCAGCGAAACGCTCATCACCGAGGTGGTATGGAACGACGGCGTAGTTGTTGGTGATGATGACTTGCGCGCCTGCATCGATGAACTGCGTGTGCGCGTCGACCACGTGGTCGGGGCTCTCGATGAGCGCCAGCGCCGACCATTCTGGCTGCCGGAACGGTGCGCCGATCCGCCGTAGAAACTTGCCCATCCCGCCGTCGAGAATGGTGATGCCGTTCATCGAGTCGGTTGTGGATGGAGCTGGAGCGGAACTTGTTGTTCTGGGCAGCGGCAGATCTGAGGTGGGGGCGGCAGGCACAACCCCGCAATCTAGTGCTACGAACGGCTGGGGCCATCTGCGGCCGGCTTGCGAGGTCTGCGAAGTATTTCTCGCACACCCCTTGCATTCTGTTGAATGCATGATAAAGTACGCAGTACGAAAGCGGAGCAGGCAGCCCCCACCGGCCCCGAGAACCCGCCCGCCCCGCCACCACC
>Ga0208414_1000184_pt1 | contig 71497 bp, 76 predicted proteins | sample AntAceMetag02UKE_FD_184770 | JGI IMG/M metagenome (GOLD analysis project Ga0208414, IMG submission 184770) | Saline lake microbial communities from Ace Lake, Antarctica - Antarctic Ace Lake Metagenome 02UKE (SPAdes) (version 2) | ecosystem: Environmental > Aquatic > Non-marine Saline and... | reverse complement strand
TCCGCGTTCAGAGCACGCTCGGCAAGCGCCTTCTTCAGACCGTCAAGCAGGCCTCCAGGGTCGAACGCCGTCTTCGCGTCGGCACCCGCCAGAAGCTGGTCGAGAATCGCGTCCGGTATCGAGGGTTCCTTGCGGCGAGCCATGGGATGTCTCCTTCTTTCCCATTATGCCCGGCCACACACGAAATTCCTGACAGTCCCCGTGACATCAGGTCGGTCACCGACAGGATCGCCCCGGCGGCGGTCCGGTAGGCCTTGCCACCGCTGATCGGGTCGACGAACGCAGGCTCCGCCGGCGCCGGCGCCAGCAACGGTTCCAGAAGCGACACGAGATACGGGTTGTGAGGCCGGGCGGGTAGCAGGTGCGCGTCCCGCTGGGCGAGCACGCCGTCTTGGCAGGCCTGCACCAGGGCCGCCACGATCGCCTGGTGGCCGATGTTGATCCCGTAGAGCGGCGCCAGCACCATTGTCGGGGACCGGTCGCGCCCGGCCTGTTCGACCGTCGCCCACGCCGCCACCAGGCGATCGCCGAGCCGGGATCGTCCGAACAGGCCCAGCAGGCGGGCGGTGTGCTCGACCACCGCCTGCATGCCGTCGCTGTCGAGTGATTGCGGCGGCCTCATTCCGGTCCCGTCCCGCAGCGCGGACGCCAGCCATGCCTCGACGTCGGCGTCGGGCCCGGCCGGCAGCGCGGCGGTGGCATCGGGCGCTCCCGTGGAGGCCGCCAGGGCACGGTGTGCGGCCCGCGTCACCACCGCGAGGCGCCGGCCGCCGGGGCGGAACAGCGCGCGGCGCTCCGTCGGCCCGAGCGCCGGCGCCGGGGGCGGCCTGATGGCTACCAGGCAGGCGGCCAGCGCCATCCGGTAGTCGTGCCCGCACCAGAATATCAACAGTCTGCGAAGCCGCCGCACCGCCAGCGCCGGGGTGTCGGCGGCGAGGAACCCCCGCACCATGAGCTGGGTGATGAAGGTCTGTTGTTGCAGTCGCAGGGACTTGTGCTTGGGCGGCATGTGTCCTCGACCACCACGGACCGGCCGGCTCCCCTTGACCCGGCGCTTTGCATCCCGGATTGAATAGTACAACCGGCGAACCGGGTCACGACGTCGATCGCGCGGGTGCCCGTCCGACCGGCCGTTCCCGCGAGACGATCGTGATCGTGGCGGCCCCGAGCTGGAGGGTGGTGAGCCGGAGCGGTCGCTCTCGCTCAGTCTTCGCCATCCGGCTCTTTAACGGCGGGTACCTCGGTCATAGAGTATTCGAGACATCTCAACTGCACATAAGGAATTGGAAGCATGAGCCGCATCATCACCGTGGGCGCCGCCCAGCTCGGTCCGATCGCGCCCGAGGAAAGCCGCGTCAGTGCCGTCAACCGAATGATCGAGCTGCTGAAGCAGGCCAAGTCGCGCGGCGTGAAGCTGGTGGTGTTTCCGGAGCTGGCGCTGACCACCTTCTTCCCGCGCTACTACGAGCAGGACATCTCGAAGATGGACCACCACTTCGAGCGCGGCGACATGCCGACGCCGGAGACCCGTCCGCTGTTCGAGAAGGCGAAGGAGTTCGGCATCGGGTTCTACCTGGGCTACGCCGAGCTGACCGAAGACGGCCACCGCTTCAACACCTCGATCCTGGTCGACGACACCGGCAAGATCGTCGGCAAGTACCGCAAGGTGCATCTGCCCGGCCATTCCGAATTCGACGGCAATCGTCCCTGGCAGCACCTCGAGAAGCGCTATTTCGAGCCGGGCGACCTCGGCTTCCCGGTGTGGCGATCGATGGGCGGCGTCATGGGCATGTGCATCTGCAACGACCGGCGCTGGCCGGAGACCTACCGGGTGATGTCGCTGCAGGGCGTTGAGATCGTCATGCTCGGCTACAACACGCCGGACGTGAACACCTCCGCACCCGAGCCCAACCATCTGCGGATGTTCCACAACCACCTGGTCATGCAGGCCAGCGCCTACCAGAACTCCTGCTTCGTGGTGGCGACCGCCAAGGCCGGCGTCGAGGATGGCTGCATGCTGATCGGCGGCTCCTGCATCATCCAGCCGTCGGGGGAGATGGTGGCGCTCGCCTCCAGCGTCGGCGACGAGCTGATCACCTCCTCCTGTGACCTCGATCTCGCCAAGATGGGCAAGGAGACGGTGTTCAACTTCGCCAAGCACCGCCGGATCGAGCATTACGGCATCATCACCAGCCAGGTCGGGGCCGTGGCACCGCCGCTCTGACCGGTTGGGCGGCGGAGGGGGGCTACAGCCCCCTGACCGCCTTCGAGCCGATCTTCAGCGGGCGGCGGGTCGCCAGCAGCAGGCGGGCCTCGTCGGCGCGCCCCTGCTTCAGCAGCGCGTTCAGCAGCGCGTACTCCACCAGGTCGCGCTGGGCGCGGCTGCCGCCGATGCGCTCGTGCCCGGACATCGCCTTCACCAGGTGTCCGGTCGCGGCTTCCCACTCCCCGAGCGCCATCGCCCGGAAACCTTCGGCGAGAGTGCGGACCACATCGGCTGCCGGGCCCTTGGCCTCGGCGATAATCCGCGACAGCGCCTCGCCGTTGCCGGCCATGGCGTGGGCGAGAGCCGCGTGCACGTCGGCGAAGGCGATGCCCGGATTCGGGAACAGCCGGGCGGCGGCGTCGCTCACCTTTCGCCAGCGCTCGGCCGGGACCGTGACGCCCGCCAGTTCGGCGCGGTACAGCAGCGAGGCGGTGTCGGTGATCAGGTTGAGCGCCGGACCCCAGGCCGCCCCCGGGGCGACGTCGGCGTCGAGCACCCGCCACATAGTCTCGGTGTCGCCGCGCTCGAGCGCCCACAGCGCCACGTGCCAGGAGATGTGGCAGTGCAGCTGGCCGCTCTTGTCGTAACCGCGTCGCCAGCCGTCGATGTAGGCGTAGCCGGCCTCGGTCTCGCCGGCTTCGTAGTAGACGTGGGAGCGGATGTGGGCGGCGTGGGCGTTGCGCGGTTCAAGCGCCAGCGAGCGCTCGATGGTCGCGGTCGCCGGGCCGGTCTGCCCGGCCTCGACCTGCGAGAACGCGTGCTGGCACAGGAACCACCAGTCGTCGCCGTAGTGCGGCGCCAGCATGCTGGTGAAGGCGAGCTGCTCGGCCTCGCGCCCCGGCTGGCCGCTGAAGCCGATCATGCCGAACACCCCGGTGCAGGTCTGGGCGATCATGGCGTCGCGCGGGTGCTCCAGCAGATGCGCGCGGATCGCGGCGTACGCGGCCGGTCCCTGTCCCGACACCAGCAGCGACAGCGCGTTCAGGTGCGCCGCCTCGCGGGAGGGGAGGCCCTCGGCCAGCGCCCGGGCGGCCGCCAGCGGCGTGGCGGCATCGTCGCCCCGGCCCATGGCCTGGCGGATCCGCGCGAGGCCGATGTGGCCGAGCGCGAAGCCCTCGTCGGCGGCGATCGCCGACTGGAACGCCTCCTCGACGCCCGGCATCGCGCCGATGAAGCGGTCGACGCCGGCGACGTAGGCATCGCGGGCTGCCGTGGAGGATGTGGAGAGGGTGTTTCCGTAGCGATCCTGGAGCATCTGGCGGTTCCCCCATGGTTTCGGCGGCGCGTTCTGCGCCCGCGCGGCTGTCGGTGCCGCCCGGTCGTGACGCATCCGTTCTGCTAACGGCACACGCCATAGGGGCCCATGTCCAGATGGAAATGGTCGCGGTGGGCGGCGTTGTAGTCGGGACCGAGCACGGCCCGGAACAGCCCGCAGGCATCGTCGCGGATCTCGCGCAGGAACGCCCGCTCCTCGGGCTCGCCGTCCCAGCCGTCCAGCAGAGTGACGCGGCGGCCGTTGGCGAGGCGGAACCCGGCGATGTCGATGGCGTTGGCGGTGGCGTGCTGGCTCGGACGGCCGGTTGGTTCGCCGCCAATCCGGCGGCAGGAATACGTGCCGAGATGGTCGATCCGGGCAAGCGGGCTGCGGAAGTGTCTTTGGGCGGCCGGCGCGACCACTTCGCGTTCCCAGAGGTACAGCGCTGCCGCCACCGGGCAGGTCACGCGCACCGCGCTGCTATAGGGAACGGTCGATGTTTGCACCTCGATGGCGTTCAGGAACCCGCAGAACGCGCCGGTCCGGCGGCTCTCGATCGAGCGGGTGCGAAGCGCGGACAGCTCCAGCACCCCCCGGCAGAGCAGCGGGTCGTCACCCAGCGCCGCCAACTGGAAGCCGGTGGCGAGCCCGAGTGGCCGCGACAGGTCGAGGCGTTCGTACGGCAGGTGTTCCGGTGGGATCGGGAGGCGCCCGATGACGGTGGTCATGGCGACCACCAGGACCAGCACGGCCAGCATCGGCAGGGCGGCGCCGGCGGCGAGCCGGCCGATGCCTCCGCGGCCGGAATCGTCCGAGGGTGGCTGGTTCGAGGGCTCGTCGATGGCGTCCTCACTGCCGGAAAGGCTCAGATCCGATGCCCGGGATGCTATGGTCGAAACGCGGCCGCGGCGTGGCCGCTCCGTGCCGAAACCTGGATACCGCCCGAATGAAGCGTCGTCTCGACCAACTGCTCGTCGACCGCGGCCTCGTGGATTCCCGCTCGCGCGCCCAGGCCCTCGTGATGGCCGGGTTGGTGTTCTCGGGCGAGCGGCGGCTCGACAAGGCCGGCCAGCAGGTCGCCGACGACACCGCGATCGAGGTGCGCGGCCAGGACCACCCGTGGGTGTCGCGCGGCGGTCTGAAGCTGGCGCACGCGCTGTCCGAGTTCGCGATCGACGTGTCTGGGGCGGTCGGCCTCGATGTCGGTGCCTCGACCGGCGGCTTCACCGACGTTCTGCTGGCCCATGGCGCCGCCAAGGTTTACGCGGTCGACGTCGGCCACGGCCAACTTGCCTGGAAGCTGCGCTCCGACCCGCGTGTGGTGGTGCTGGAAAAGACCAACGCGCGGCACCTGACTGCCGATCAGGTACCGGAGCCGGTCGACATCGTGGTCTGCGACGCCAGCTTCATCTCGCTGCGCACGGTTCTGCCGGCGCCGCTGGCGCGGGCTCGTGCGGGTGCCCGGCTGGTGGCGCTGATCAAGCCGCAGTTCGAGGCCGGGCGCGACCAGGTCGGCAAGGGCGGGGTGGTGCGCGATCCGGCTGTGCACGAGGCGGTGTGCGCCGACATCCGGGCCTGGCTGGACGGCGCCTCCGGCGGGACCATGGCGGGCTGGCGGGTCGACGGCATCACCCGCTCGCCGATCACCGGGCCGGAGGGCAACGTCGAATTCCTGATCGTCGCGACACGCGTGTGCTAGGCTCAACCGGGAGATGGGTGTTGGAGAGTGGCTCATGACCGAACCCCGGACCGCCCCGCCAAGACGACCGCTGACATTGCCGCCGCCTCGGGGCGGCTCGGCTTGCCCAAGCCCGCCGCGGCGCCGGTCTCGCCGGCGCTTGCCCGGCTCAATGAGATGGTGGTCGCCACGCTGGGCGCCGTGCAGCGCGACTGGCTGCGCGGCCTTTATCACGCCCGCCCGACCGGCGACGGCAGCGGCGACCTGGTCGACCGCGCCGCCGAGCGCACCGACCATGTCGAGCTGCGCCGCCAGATGAACGTCGAGGCGGTGCTGCAACGCGCGCTCCGGATCCTGCCGGAAGGCATCGAGGAGGGCACCCCCGATCCGGACTGGGCGGCGCATTTCTTCACCGCCGCCGCCGATACCGCGGACGCCGAGTTCTCGCGGCTGTGGGCACGGCTGCTGGCGATGGAAGTCCGCCGTCCCGGGGCGGTGCCGCCGAACACCCTGCAGCGCCTGCCCGGCCTCTCGAAGGACGGGCTGCGGCTGTTCAGTCGCTTCGCCGCCTTCGCCATCAACAACTTCGTCATCCGGCTGAACCAGGAGTTCTTCGACCGCAAGGACGTGACCGGCGACCAGATACTGCTGCTGGAGGAGTACGGCCTAGTCCGCACCAACCGCGACCTCAACCGGGTGTTCCAGAGCCAGCGGGGCGACCGGTTCTCCACCAACCTGCTGTACGCCGACAAGGCGCTCAGGATCACCCACGAGAATCCCGTCAAGCAGCTGACCTTGGCGTGCTACCGGCTGACCGAGGCCGGCTCCACCCTCGCCCGCGCGCTGTTCGAGGAGGGCGAGATCCGGGCCGACACCGACTACATCGTGGAGATCGTGCGGACGGTGCAGCGCCAGGGATTCCTCACCGCCCAAGCGGATATTCTGGAACGTTCCGACGAGCAGATCGTTTCCAAGCATTCGCCGTTCTGCGACATCGCGGTGCTTCGCCGCTAGCGGGACGCGCCGTCGCGGACCGTGAGGAAACTTACCATGGTACGACTGGCAGCTTTCCTGACATTCGTGGTTCTGGCCGGCGCGCCGGTCCGGGCGGAAATGGTGGCGGATCTGTACCGGGGCGAGGCGATCGTCACCGGCCGGGACAACCTTGACGAACGCAACCGCGGCCTGCGCCTCGCCCTCACACGGGTCCTGGTGAAGGTTGGCGGCGACGACCGGGTCGCCGATCACCCGATGCTGCCGCCGATGCTGGCAGACGCCCACGCCCAGGTCCGTCACATCGAGTACGAGGACCGCAAGAAGGGCAACCAGATCTCCGACGAGCAGGGCACCCGCGACCGCAGCTTCCACCTGCGCGTCGACTTCGACCCGGCCGGCGTCGACGGCATCCTGGAGCGCCTGGGGCTGCGGCCGTGGCAGCCGGACCGGCCACGGCTTTTGGTCATGCTGGCGGTGACCGACCACACCGGGCCGTTCGTGGTCGGAACCGACGCGGGGCGCGGCATCGGCCAGCGCGAGGCACTGCTGCTGGACGCGAGCCGGCGCGGTCTGCCGCTGGTCCTGCCGAAGATGGATGCCGTCGAGACCGTTGCGGTCGGCTACCGCGAGGTCGCCGCGACCAGCGGTGTGACGATCGGGGCGCTGGCCAGCGCCTACGCCGCCGACGCGGTGCTGGCCGGCGCCATGACGATCACCGCCGACGGCGCCTGGAACACCGACTGGACGCTGCTGGCCGACGACATGCCGGTGCGCTGGCGGGTCAGCGACGTCACCTTCGAGCGCTCGATCGGTGCCGCCCTCGGCCGCGCCGTTCGGATCCTCGCCGACTCGCCGTAGCCGGGGGCGCGCACCGACGCTAGGATCGCCGCCAGATGAGCGATCCGGCGGCCCGCATCCACGCTTTGCCGATCTGGTCCGGCCCGATTGCGGTCGCGCCGGTGACAGGTGGCCTATCGAACGCCAACTTCCGGGTGGTCGACGGCGACCGCCGCTACCTGGTCCGGGTCGGCGGAGACCTGCCGTTCCACCACGTGTTCCGGGACCGCGAGGCTGCGGTCAGCCGGGCCGCGCACGCCGCCGGCCTCTCGCCGGCGCTGTTGCACGCCGGCGATGGCGTGGCGGTGTTCGAGTTCCTGGACGCACGCACCTGCGACGCCGGCGATGTCCGCCGCGACTGGCGGCGCATGCTGCCGTTGGTTCGCCGCTGCCACGCCGAGGTCGGGCGCCAGCTCGCGGGGCCGGCGACGTTCTTCTGGGTGTTCCACGTGATCCGCGACTACGCCGCCACGCTGCGCGCCGGGCGCAGTCGGATTGTCGGCGACCTGCCGCGCCTGCTGGCGGTGGCGGACCGACTGGAGGCCCTGCAGGTGCCGATGCCGGTGGTGTTCGGGCATCACGACCTGCTGCCCGCCAACCTGATGGATTCCGGCGACCGGCTCTGGCTGGTGGACTGGGAGTACGGCGGCTACGGCACGCCGCTGTTCGACCTCTCCAACCTCGCCGGCAACGCCGGCATGGCGCCGGACGACGAGCGCGCCATGCTGGAGGCGTATTTCGGACGACCGCCCGACGTCGCCCTCTGGCGCGCCTACCGGGCGATGTCCGTGGCGTCGCTTCTGCGCGAATCGCTGTGGAGCCTGGTGTCGGAGATCCACATGGACGCGCCCGGCGTCGACTACGAGGCCTACACGGCCGACAATCTCGGGCGCTTCGAGGCGGCGCTCGCCGGGTTCGAGGAGAACGAGCGGTGACCACGGTTCCGACCCAGGCACGGATCGTCGTGATCGGCGGCGGCATCATCGGCTGCTCGACCGCCTATCACCTGGCGCGCGACCACAAGGCGGAGGTCCTGCTGCTGGAGCGCGGGCGCCTGACCAACGGCTCGACCTGGCACGCCGCCGGGCTGGTCGGCCAGCTCCGGACCTCGGCCTCGATCACCCGGCTCCTGAAGTACTCCGTGGAACTCTACGCCAGGCTGGAGGCCGAGACCGGTCTCGCCACCGGCTGGAAGCAGAACGGCGGACTCAGGCTGGCCTGCAACCCCGACCGCTGGACCGAGATCCGGCGCCAGGCGACCACCGCGCGCAGCTTCGGTCTGGAGATGCACCTGCTGACGCCGGCCGAGGCGCTCGACCTCTGGCCACCGATGGCCGCCGACGACCTGGTGGGCGCGGCGTTTCTGCCGACCGACGGCCAGGCCAGCCCTTCCGACATCGCTCAGAGCCTGGCGCGGGGGGCGCGGCTGCACGGCGCCACCATCCTCGAGGGGGTCGCCGTCACCGGCTTCGAGACCGTGGCCGGCCGGGTGACCGCGGTGCTGACCGACCACGGCCGCGTCGCCTGCGAGGCGGTGGTGAACTGCGGCGGCATGTGGGCCAAGGAGATCGGCCGGATGGCCGGGGTGTCGGTGCCGCTGCAGCCGGTCCAGCACCAGTATGTCCTGACCGAGCCGATCGCCGGCGTGACCGCCAGCCTGCCGACCCTGCGCGACCCCGACCGGCTGACCTACTACAAGGAGGAGGTCGGCGGGCTGTCGATGGGCGGCTACGAGCCGAACCCGATCGCGTGGGCCAACGCCGGCATTCCGAAGGGCTTCGAGTTCCAGCTTCTCGACGAGGACTGGGACCATTTCGAGCCGCACATGGTGCAGGCGATCGAGCGCGTCCCGGCGCTCGCCACCGCCGGCATCAAACAGATGATCAACGGTCCGGAAAGCTTCACGCCGGACGGCAACTTCATTCTCGGCGAGGCGGCGGAGCTGCGGGGCTTCTTCGTCGGCTGCGGCTTCAACGCCTTCGGCATCGCCTCGGCCGGCGGCGCCGGCTGGGCGCTGGCCAGTTGGGTGATCGACGGGGCGCCGCCGATGGATCTCTGGGTGGTCGACATCCGCCGGTTCTCGGCCGTACACCGCGAGGATTCCTGGGTTCGCGAGCGCACGCTCGAGGCCTACGGCAAGCACTACGCCATCGCTTGGCCGCACGACGAGTTCGCCAGCGCCCGGCCGCGCCTGGTGTCGCCGCTGTACGACCGGCTGAAGCGCCGCCGCGCGGTGTTCGGCTCCAAGCTCGGGTGGGAGCGGCCGAACTGGTTCGCGCCCGACGGTGTCGAGCCGGCCGACGCGCCGAGCCAGGGCCGCGCCAACTGGTTCGACGCGGTTGGCGACGAGCACCGCGCCTGCCGCGAGGCGGTCGCCCTGTTCGACCAGTCGTCCTTCGCCAAGTTCGAGATCCGCGGCCCGGACGCGGCCGAGCGCCTGGAATGGATCTGCGCCAACCGCCTGCCGTCGGCGCCAGGACGGCTGGTCTACACCCAGATGCTGAACGCCCGCGGCGGCATCGAGTGCGACCTTACGGTGGCCCGCCTGGGCCGCGACCGGTTCTACGTCGTCACCGGCACCGGCTTCCGCACCCACGACGGCGCCTGGATCCGCCAGCACCTCGACGGTGCCGATGCGGTGTTCGAGGACGTTACCGAGGCGTGGGCAACCTTGACGCTGATGGGGCCGCGATCGCGCGCGGCGCTGTCGGCGGTCTGCGACGCCGACCTCTCGTCCGAGGCGTCCCCGTTCGGCTCGGTCCGCGACCTGACGGTCGCCGGCCGGCCGGTGCGGGCGCTGCGCGTCAGCTATGTCGGCGAGTTCGGCTGGGAGCTGCACACGCCGGTCGACGGCGCCGGCGCGCTGTTCGACGCCCTGATGGCCGCCGGCAGCGCCCACGGCATCCGCCCGGCGGGGTACCGGGCCATCGAGTCGCTGCGGCTGGAGAAGGGGTACCGGGCCTGGGGCGCCGACATCACCCCGACCGACAGCCCGCTCGAGGCTGGGCTCGGCTGGGCGGTGAAGCTCAAGTCCGGCGTCGAGTTCCTGGGCCGCGAGGCGGCCGGCGCGGTCGCGGCGGCGCCGCTGAAGCGTCGGCTGGTCGGCCTGTCGGTCGCCGACCCGGCGGCGGTCCTGGTCGGGCGCGAGACGATCCTGCGCAACGGCGAGCCGGCGGGCTACCTGGCGAGCGGCGGCTGGGGCTACACGGTCGCCCGCAACATCGGCTACGGCTATGTCCGCAATCCGGCCGGCGTCGACGCCGACTGGCTGCGCGCCGGGCGCTACGCCCTGGTGGTGGCTGGGGCGGAGTTTCCGGCCGATCTGCACCTTGGACCGCTCTACGATCCGGAGAACACACGGGTCAAAGGCTAGAGCCGGATCCCGGCCACGGCCGTTTGCGCCAGATCAACGAAATCGGCACAAGTTTAAGCCAATTTGAGCGGCAGCCGCGCCTCCCGCCCGAGTTCCCTGCGGGCAGCGACCCGGCGAGAACACCGCGGACCGATACGTGCACCGACTGATTCCCTTGCGCGCCCCCTTGAACACCGCGGTCTTCGGCATCGCCGGGGTGGCCGGCCTGCTCTGGCTGATCGTCGAGGCCGCGGGCGATACCGCCGACCAGTACTGGAACCCGCTCGGTCTGCTGATCGTGCTCGGCGGGACGCTGGCGGCGACCTTGATCGCGTTTCGCGGCCGCCACGTCTGGAGCATGCTCTCCAGCCTCGGCGCCCTGTTCGAGCGCGAGCCGACGATCCGCGACGAGATCGAGATCATCGTGAAGGTCGCGACCCTGGTCGGGCGCTCCAACGTCCGCCTGGCGGAGGCCGAGATCCAGAAGGTCGAGCGGCCGTTTCTGCGCCTCGGCCTGCAACTCGCCCTCGACGGCGTGCCGGTCGAGGAGATCATGCACGTCCTGAACTGGCGCATCCAGAAACAGGTCGAGCGCGAGGGTGCCCAGTCGAAGCTGTTCCGCACGCTTGCGAACTTCGCACCGGCGCTCGGCATGCTCGGGACCCTGGTCGGGCTGGTGAACATGCTCACCGACCTCGGGTCCGGCGACCTCGACGTCATCGGGCGCGGTCTGTCGATCGCGCTGATCACCACGGTGTACGGCGTGGTGCTGGCGAACTTGGTGTTTCGCCCGATCGCGATCCGCCTGGAGCAGCGGACCGTCCACCGGGTCGCCCTGATGAACGTGCTGCTCGACGGCATCATCCTGCTGCGGCTCGGCCGGTCGCCGTCCACCATCCGCGACACGGTCGACACCATGGTGGCGGACGGTGGCGACGACATGCGGCGCCGGTCTTGACCACCACGCGCCCGCCCCGCCGGGGCCGTGTCGCCGAGTCCGACGCCGAGGCGCCGGAGGCCGAGGCCGTGCCGCCGTCCGACCCGTTCGATCGCCTGCGCCGCGCCGCGACGACGACGGTCGGTGCCGGCGAGGCCGACGCCGAGGACGAGCACGCCTGGATGACCACCTACACCGACATGGTCACCCTGTTGCTTACCTGCTTCATCATGCTGATCAGCCTCGCGACCTTCACCGACCGGGCGGCGCCGATCGCGGCGGTGGGGCCCGCGGGCGCCGCCGCCGAACCGGACCGCGACGGCATCGTCGGGGCGCCGGAAGAGCGGGTGCCGGATGCGCTGTTCCTGCGCCAGCCGCAGGACAGCTGGTCGGCCCGGCTGTCCCGCGACTTGCAGCGGTTCGTCGACAGCGTCGCGGTCTCGGGCGCGATGACGGTGGAGCGCAGCGAGACCGTGGTCACGGTGCGGCTGAACGACCGGCTGCTGTTCCCGTCCGGCAAGGTCGAGCTCGAGGAGGCCGGGCGCGCCCTGCTGCGCGAATTGGCGCCGGTGTTCGGCGCCGCGCCGGCCCGCGTCGAGGTGCAGGGGCACACCGATTCGGTGCCGATCGCGAGCTGGCTGTTCGCTTCGAACTGGGAGCTGTCGGCGGCCAGGGCGGCGGCGGTGGTTCGCGCGCTGGTCGACGCCGGCATGCCGGCCGACCGGTTGGTCGCCGCCGGCTACGCCGACACCGTACCGCGGGCCGATGACGCGACCCCCGAGGGCCGCCAGGAGAACCGCCGGGTCGAGCTGGTGCTGCGCACCCGCTTCGACCCGCCCGAGGCGCGCGGCATGCCGACGCCCGAAGCAACACGGTAGGTGAGGGAGGGGCGATGATCGGCGCGCATGAGTTCCTGAAGGCTATCGCGGACCGCGGCGGGGCCCGCGGCGGCAGCGCGATCGTGGTGGCGTTCGGCGGCGTTCAGAACGTCGACGACCCGACGGTGGCGCGCGCGCTGCTGGAGCATTTCGAGCACGCGGCGGCGGAGGCGACAGTGACCATCGCGCGGCTGGCGCCGCACGACTTCGCCTGCCTGTGCTCGGCCGAGCAGGCGCCGCGCCTGCTGGCGGCGGTCGAGGAACTGAACGGGCTGGTCACCGAGCAGGGGCTCGGGTCGGTGCGGGCCGACCGGTATACCCTGCCACGCGACGGCCGTGCCCTGGCGGACCGGATCCGGACGATCGTCGGCAACCCCGACCCGGCGCGCGCCGCCCGCCTGCACCGCGACCGCCGCGACGATCTCGGGCTGCTGCTGCGCATGGAGCAGATGCTCCGGCAGGCCGACATCTCGTCGCTGGTGCACCACCAGGCGATCTTCGATTTCGCGAAGCCGCGCAGCCCGGTGCCGTTCGCCTCGGAGCTGACGGTCTCACTGGCGTTGCTGGCGGACCGTCTCGGCATTCCACTCGCGCAGAACCCCTGGCTGTTCGACAAGGCAACGCTGCTGCTCGACCGGCGGATGCTGTTCCACCTCGTCCACGACCGCGGCCGGCACGACGAGCCCTACGCCATCAACCTGCGGGTGGCGAGCGTGCTTGACCCGGGCTTCCCGGACCTGATCGGGCGGTTGGCGGCGCGCGACCACGAGACCCTGATCGTCGAGCTCTCGGAGGCCGACCGCCCGGCGGACCCGGAGGCTTTCGCGGCCGCGGTCCGGGAGCTCGATCGGCTCGGCATCCACACCGCCTTCCACGCCGGCGGCTGGGACAGCCTGGGGACACTGGTCGCGGCCGAGGGCGAGCGGGCCGGGCGGTTCCTGCGCCACGTTGACTTTCTGAAGGTGCGCTGGGATCCGGTCGATCTGGAGCGGCCTCCGGCCGAGGTCGAGGTCCTGGCCGATCTCGTCCGCCGGGCCGGGTCCGGGCGGGTCGTCCTGGAGCGCGCCGAGACCGAGGTCGCCATCGAGTTCGCGCTGCGCGTCGGCATCCACCTCATGCAGGGCTTCGGTGTCACCGATCGGGTTCAGTCCCAGCGCGCCAAGGAGCGCGACCGCGCCGCGGCCCGCGCCCGGCGGACCGCCCGGCAGCCGGACGATCCGGCCGAGGCGGCGCCGAAGCGCGGCATCCTGCGCAAGATGTTCCGGATTTAGCCGGAGGGTGAGCCGGAGTCTCGTGCTCCGACCGGCGGTGGCCGGGGTGGGATCGATTTTCCCGATTGACCGACGCCGGGCGGCGGCGCATTGCGGTGACGGCGCCTGTCCGGCGTTGATCCCGGAGTTGCATTGCGATGGCCACCGCCGACCCGGCCGCACTTCCGGTCGACCCCGACGACCGGGCCCGCCTGCCGGCCCTCCTGATGGTGGTCGCCGCCGCCGTGCTGTGGAGCACGTCGGGCATCGTGTTCCGCCTGATCGAGGACGCCGACCAGTGGCAGGTGGTGTTCTGGCGCTCCGGCACGCTGGTGCCGTTCCTGATCCTGCTGATCGTGCTGCGCAGCGGCTTCCGGCCGATGGCGATGGTTCGCGCCGCCGGCTGGCACGCCCCGCTCGCCGGCGTGTTCCTCGGCATCGCCTTCACCTGCTGGATCCTCGCCCTGGCGGAAACCACGGTGGCGAACGCGGTGTTCATCCTGTGCTGCTCGCCGATCGCGTCGGTGCTGCTGGCCCGGATCTTTCTCGGCGAACGGCTCGGCCGGTCGACCGTCTTCGCGATCGCCTGCGTCATCGTCGGCGTCGGCATCATCACCGCCGGCGCCGTCGAGGGCGGCAGGCTGCTCGGCAACCTGTTCGCCCTGGGGGCCGCGCTGGGATTTGCGTCCTACACGGTCACGGTGCGGGTCCGCCGCGACGTCGACATGCTGCCGGCGGTGTTTTTCGCCGGGCTGTTCTCCGCGCTCGTCGGCCTGGCGGCGGCCGGCGGCGACATCGCCATCGGCGGCTACGACATCTGGCTGTGCACGGTCCTCGGCGTCGGGCAGATCGGCCTCGGGCTGGTGATCTACACCGCTGGCGCCCGCCACCTCCCGGCGGTCGAGCTGACGCTGCTGTCGCTGATCGAGGTGGTGCTGGCGCCGATCTGGGTGTGGGCCCTGCTGGCCGAGCGGCCGAGCCCGGAAACCCTGATCGGCGGCACGATCATGCTGGCCGGGGTCGCCGGCCAGGCGGTGGTCATGATGCGCCGGCGCCGGCCGGGCTGACCGGGCCGGGCGCCAACAGCCCAGAGAGTCAGTGATTACAGTCTGCTCGCGCGGTTTTCGGCTTCGTCAAAGGCAATCTGTCGAACGCCCCAATACGGGTATTTATGGGTCGCTTTGCGGGTGTCTTCGCTCAAACTTGCCTTTTTGGGTATTTTTGGGTATAAGTACGGGTATGAGCCTTAGGACCGATTCCGTAACCATCACCCTGCAAATTCTCTCCCTCATCGCCGAATTGGACGAATTCAAGGGCGCATGGCGGGCGCTGGGCACTCTGGCCCCCGAACGTCTATCGGCCCTGCGCCGCGTCGCGACGATTGAGAGCATCGGCTCGTCCACCCGCATCGAGGGGTCGAAGCTCTCCGACCGCGAGGTGGAACGCCTGCTCTCGAACCTCGAGATCAGACAGTTCGAGACGCGCGACGAGCAGGAAGTGGCGGGCTATGCGCAGGCGATGGAAACGGTGTTCGCCCACGCTGAGGCCATCGAACTGACCGAGAACCACATCAAGCAACTTCACCGCGACCTGCTACGCCACAGCGCCAAGGACGAGCGTCATCGCGGCGAGTACAAGACCAGCACCAATCATGTCAGCGCTATCGACGCCGACGGACGCGAGATCGGCGTGGTGTTCCAAACCGCGACGCCTTTCGACACGCCCCACAAGATGCAGGAGTTGGTCGCGTGGACCCGCCACGCCCTTGAAGAGCGGGCGCTTCACCCACTCCTGGTGATTGGCATCTTCACGGTGGTCTTTCTTGAGATTCACCCGTTCCAAGACGGGAACGGGCGCCTCTCTCGCATCCTGACCACGCTGCTGCTTCTGCGGGCGGGTTACACCCACGTGCCCTACTCCTCGCTTGAAAGCGTGATCGAGCAGAGCAAGGAGGGCTACTGTCTGGCGCTGCGCCAGACGCAGACGACGGTCCGAACCGAGGCGCCCGACTGGCAACCGTGGATTCTGTACTTCCTGCGCAGCCTCCAGCAGCAGAAACAGCGGCTGGAGAAGAAACTGGAACGCGAGCGCATCACGGCTGCTTCGCTAGCGCCGCTCTCCATACAGGTTCTGGAATTGGCGTCGCAGCACGGCCGGTTGACGATCGGCCAGATTGTCGCTCTCACCGGCGCCAATCGGAACACCGTGAAGAAACACCTGCATACGCTGGTGGCAACCAATCATCTCGCCCAGCATGGCAGGGGTAAAGGTACATGGTATGGGCGCTTGTAGGCAGCGGTAACCACGACCGATCCCAGACACGACTTGAGTGCCGACACGCATCTACAGGAAATGGTGCTGCCGCAGAGATTTGAACTCTGGACCTCTCCCTTACCAAGGGAGTGCTCTACCCCTGAGCTACGGCAGCATCTGGCGCTGGACGGTGGCCGTCCGCGAGGCGCGCATACATGCCAGACCGACCCCGCCGACGCAAGGCGGTTTTCACCTTGCCGGCAACACGGCATGATCGGCGCGGCATGACTGGCGGGGCGGGCCGGGCGACGACCAGGAGGCGCGGGTGACGGACAGGCGAGGGGAAGAGGGCGCCGAGCGGCCTGTGCCGGGGCCCGAGTCGCGCAAGCCGGCGCCGGCCGAGCCGTCGGCGGCCGAGCGGCGGGCCCGGGCGCTGCGTGACAACCTGCACCGCCGAAAATCCCAGGCGCGGGCGCGCAAAGCCGGTCCCGACGGCGAGTCGCCGCCCGGAACCTGACGCGGTGCGCCGCGGTTTTGCCGGAATGCTTGGCGATGCTGGCCTTGGCGGTTGAGGGGTGGGGGCCGCTCCGCTACAACCCCTGAAACGCAACGAGACACGAGCCGGATGGATCAGATTCGCGTGCATGGCGGTCGCCCGCTCAACGGTCGGCTGCCGATCAGCGGGGCGAAGAACGCCGCGCTGCCCCTGATGGCGGCCAGCCTGCTGACCGCGGAGCCGCTTCGCCTCGCCAACGTGCCGCGGCTGGCCGACATCGCGTCGATGGCCAGAATCCTGCGCCAGCTCGGCGTGCGGATCGACATCGCCGAGGGCATCGAGGGTGGCGGCGACACGCTGACGCTGTCCGCCGACGAGATCGTCAGCACGGTCGCGCCCTACGACCTGGTGCGCAAGATGCGCGCCTCGGTGCTGGTGCTGGGCCCGCTGCTGGCCCGCTTCGGCGAGGCGACGGTGTCGCTGCCGGGCGGCTGCGCGATCGGCAACCGGCCGGTCGACCTCCACCTCAAGGGTCTGTCCGAGCTGGGCGCGACGCTCGACATCGAGAACGGCTACATCAAGGCGAGCGCGCCGTCCGGCGGCCGGCTGCGCGGTGGCCGGGTGGCGTTCCCGTTCGTGTCGGTGGGTGCCACCGAGAACCTGCTGATGGCGGCGGCCCTCGCCGACGGCGAGACCGTGCTGGTCAACGCCGCCCGCGAGCCGGAGATCGTCGACCTCGCCCGCCTGCTGACGGCGATGGGCGCGCAGATCGACGGGGCCGGCACCGACACCGTCCACATCCAGGGACGCGGAACGCTGTCGGGCGCGGCGCACCGGGTGATCCCCGACCGGATCGAGACCGGGACCTACGCCATGGCGGTCGGCGTCGCCGGCGGCGACGTGGTGCTCGAGGGCGCCGACGGCGACCTGATCGCGGCGGTGATCCAGACCCTGCGGGACGCCGGCGTGCTGGTCGAGGCAGTCGAGGGCGGGCTGCGGGTGGTGCGCGGCGCCGACCCGGTGGTCGGCGTCGACGTCATGACCGAGCCGTATCCCGGCTTCCCGACCGACCTGCAGGCGCAGTTCATGGCTCTCATGTCGGTGGCGCGCGGCGCCTCGATGATCACCGAAACGATCTTCGAGAACCGCTTCATGCACGTTCCGGAGCTCGGCCGCATGGGCGCCAACATCAACGTCCACCACGCCTCGGCGATGGTGCGGGGGGTGCCGCAACTGACCGGCGCGCCGGTGATGGCGACCGACCTCAGGGCCTCGGTGTCGCTGGTGCTGGCCGGCCTCGGCGCCGTCGGCGACACCACCATCAGCCGGGTCTACCACCTCGACCGCGGCTATGACCGACTGGTCGAGAAGCTGACGGCGTGCGGCGCCGCGATCGAGCGGTTGCCGGCCGAGCGCGCCGCCGCGGAGGAGTGACGATGGCGACCCGCCTGCCAGGCCCGCTCGCGCTGCGCGACCGCCCGTTCCGGGTGCGGGCGGAGGATGGCGACGACCTGGCGGTGGTGTCGGCCTACCTGCAGGACGCGGTGGTGCCGCTGGCCGAGACCGCCTTCGAGCCGGCCGAGGAGCGTTTCGCGCTGGTAGCCTCCCGGTTCCGCTGGGAGAAGGCGTTGCGGGCCAAGGTCGCGGCCGAGGGCGGCGAGCCGCTGGAGCGCGTGCATTGCGGGGTCCGTTTCGAAGGCGTGACGGCGGTCAGGGTGCGCGGGGTCGACCCCAAGGCCGAGCGCGGCCGCATGCTGAACCTGCTGCAGATCGCCTACCGCGACGGCTGCGTGGACCTGATCTGCGCCGACGACGTGACGATCCGACTTGACGTCCGGCGCCTCGCCTGCCACGTCGAGGACCTTGGCGAGCCCTGGCCGACAGTGTTCCGGCCGACCCACGAGGAATGAGGTCGGCGGGATGCCCGCCCGCCGGTCGCCGCCACCGCCCGGCTCCCGGGTACCGACGACCGGACCATCGACGAGGCGCCCCGTGATCGCGAACGACAAGCTGGTGCTGGCCCTGCCCAAGGGCCGCATTCTGAAAGCCATAACCCCGCTGCTGGAGCGCGCCGGCATCGAGCCGGAGGACGCGTTCTTCGACGAGGAGTCCCGCCAGCTGCAGTTCGCGACCCGCGATCCCGAGCTCGACATCATCCGGGTCCGCAGCTTCGACACCGCCACCTTCCTGGCGTTCGGCGCCGCCCACCTCGCGGTCTCGGGCTCCGACGTGCTGATGGAGTTCGACCACCCCGAGATCTACGCCCCGGTGAACCTGCACGTCGGCCACTGCCACCTGGCGGTGGCGGCGCTGGCCGACGTGGCGCGCGGCGACGATCCGCAGCGCTGGTCGCATTTGCGCGTCGCCACCAAGTACCCGAACGTCACCCGCCGCTACTTCGCGGCGCGCGGCGTGCAGGCCGAGTGCATCAAGCTGAACGGCGCGCTCGAGCTGGCGCCGAACCTCGGGCTGTGCCGGCGCATCGTCGACCTGGTGCAGACCGGCTCGACCCTGCGCGCCAACGGCCTGGTCGAGATCGACCGGATCGCCGACGTCAGCGCCCGCCTGGCGGTCAACCGCACCGCGCTGAAGACCCGGCCGGAGCCGGTGAACGACCTGATCGCGCGGTTCCGGGAGGCGGCGCGTGCCGCTTAGGCTCTCCACCGGCGACGCCGACTTCGCGCGGCGTTTCGAGGGGCTGGTCCACTCCAAGCGCGAATCCGAGGCGGATGTCGGTGACGCGGCCCGGGCCATCCTCGACGACGTGGCGGCGCGCGGCGACGCCGCCCTGATCGACTACACCCGCCGCTTCGACCACTTCGACCCGGCTGCGACCGGGCTGGCGATCACCGAGGCCGAGATCGACGCGGCGATCGCGCGGGTGCCGGCGGAGACGCTGGCGGCGCTCCAGCTGGCGGCGGCCCGCATCGAGGCGTTCCACGCCCGCCAGTTGCCCGAAGGCTTCGAGTATGTCGACGGCGAGGGCGTGCGCCTCGGCCTACGCTGGACGGCGATTGACGCGGTCGGTCTGTATGTCCCGGGCGGCAAGGCGGCGTACCCGTCCTCGGTGCTGATGAACGCGGTTCCGGCGCGGGTCGCCGGCGTGGCGCGCCGGGTGATGGTGGTGCCGACGCCCGACGGCGTGCTGAACGACCTGGTGCTGGCAGCCGCCCGGATCGCCGGGCTGACCGAGCTGTGGCGGGTCGGCGGCGCCCAGGCGATCGGCGCGCTCGCCTACGGCACCGAGAGCATACGGCCGGTCGACAAGATCGTCGGCCCCGGAAACGCCTACGTCGCGGCCGCCAAGCGCCTGGTGTTCGGGCGGGTCGGGATCGACTCGATCGCCGGCCCCTCGGAGATCCTGGTGGTGGCCGACGCCGACAACGACCCGTCCTGGATCGCCATCGACCTGCTCAGCCAGGCCGAGCACGACGAGGCGGCGCAGTCGATCCTGGTCACCGACGACGCCGCTTTCGCCGACCGGGTGGTGGCGGCGGTCGAGGATCACCTCATCACCCTGCCGCGCCGGGCGATTGCCGGCGAGAGCTGGCGCGACCAGGGTGCGGTGATCGTCGTCGGCTCGATGGACGAGGCGCCGGCGCTGGTCGACCGGCTGGCCCCCGAACACCTCGAACTGGCGGTCGCCGACCCCGAGGCGCTGGCCGCCAAGGTCCGCCACGCCGGCGCGATCTTCCTCGGCCGGTTCGCGCCCGAGGCCGTGGGCGACTACGTCGCGGGTCCGAACCACGTGCTGCCGACCGCCCGCACCGCCCGGTTTTCCTCGGGTCTGGGGGTACTCGACTTCCTCAAGCGCACCACATTGGTGGCTTGCGACGCCGCAAGCCTTGCGGCGATCGGCCCTGCCGCGATTACATTGGCGGAGGCGGAGGGCCTTGACGCGCACGCGCGCTCGATCGCAGTCCGCCTGAACAGACGCTGAATCGGAGCGTGAGGGAGGGCGCATGCCGGATCGTGATCCGGACGACGCGCCGGGCAAGGCGGCGGGCTTCGACCTCGACCTGACGGGCGAGGACGCGCGGATCGTCCACATCAGCCTCGACGAACGTACCGTGATTCGGCGCAGCCCCGAGGTCGAGCAGGAGCGCGCGATCGCGATCTACGATCTGCTCGAGGAGAACCGCTTCCGGCCGCTCGGCGCTGGCGACGGACCCTATCACCTGCACCTCAGGATCGAGGAGAACCGGCTGATCCTCGACGTCCGCGACACCGGCGACGGGCCGCAGTCGACGGTCGCCCTGCCGTTGATGCCGTTCCGGCGGGTGGTCCGGGACTACTTCCTAGTCTGCGAAAGCTACTACGACGCCATCAAGCGGCTGTCGCCGTCGCAGATCGAGGCCATCGACATGGGGCGGCGCGGGCTGCACAACGAAGGTTCGACGCTGCTCCAGGAGCGGCTGCTGGACCGGATGGCAATGGATTTCCCGACCGCCCGGCGCCTGTTCACGCTGCTTTGCGTCCTGCACATCCGGGGCTGATGCGGGTGTCGATCGACCCTCTCGCCCCGATCGCCCGGCCTAGCGCCGTGCTGTTCGCCTGCAACATGAACGTGGTGCGCTCGCCGATGGCCGAGGCGCTGCTGAAGCGGCGGCTGGGGACCCGCGTCTACGTGGATTCCTGCGGCGCCCGGCACGGCGAACTGGACCCGTTCGTGGTCGAGGTGATGGCCGAGATCGGGATCGACATGAACAAGCACCGGCCGAAGAGCTTCGAGCAATTGGAGGACGGCTTCTTCGACCTCATCGTTTCGCTGTCGCCGGAGGCCCAGCACCGCGCCATCGAGCTGACCCGCACCATGGCGTGCGACATCGAGTACTGGCCGACCCTCGACGTCACCATGATCGAGGGCAACCGCGAGACCCGCCTGGACGCCTACCGCGCGGTGCGCGACGAACTCGACCGTCGGATCCGGGCGCGGTTTCCCGACGTCGCGTAGCGGCCCGCACCCTGAGGCCTCCCCGCCAAACGGCTTGACGGCGGCGGCGGCCCCAGCACTTATGCCGGCGTCCGCGGCGGTGGCGGCCGAGGCCATGGCGAAGGGCGGCGCGACCCGGTTCTCCGGAACCACCGTCGAGACGACCCGCCGCGACTTAACCAAAGGGCCGATTATCATTCCGCTTCAAGCGACTCCCTCGACCGCGATTGGACCCGCCTCCGGCGGTGTCATCCTGCAAGCGCCCGACGCCGCCGCCTTCGTGCTGGCCTCGGCGTCGCCCCGGCGCGCCGACCTGGTGCGCCAGATCGGCCTGGTGCCGGACCACACCGAACCCGCCGAGATCGACGAGACGCAACGTCGCGGCGAACGCCCCCGGCTGTACGCCGCGCGCATGGCGCTCGGGAAGGCGCGGGCCGTGGCCGTCCGCCGTCCGGGGTGCTGGGTGCTGGCCGCCGATACGGTGGTGGCGTGCGGCATCCGTATCCTGCCGAAGGCCGAGACCGAGGCCGAGGCACGCCGCTGCCTGGCCCTGCTGTCCGGGCGCCGCCACCGGGTGATCGGCGGCGTCGTGCTGCTGGCGCCGGACGGGGCCGTGCGCGCCCGAGAGATCGAGACCCGCGTCGCCTTCAAGCGCCTGGACGCGGCCGAGACCGCGGTCTACCTGGCCTCCGGCGAGTGGCGGGGCAAGGCCGGCGGATACGCGATCCAGGGCCTGGCCGCCGCCTATGTTAGCTTCGTCAACGGCTCGTACTCCAACGTCGTCGGCCTGCCGCTCGCCGAGACCTACGGCCTGCTGGCCGGCGCCGGCTTCCGGCATGCCGCCGGTTGACCGGATCGTCGTCGACCGCGCGCCCTGGGCGACCAGGGTCGCGTTCCTGGCGGCCGGCGCGGTGGTCGAGCTGTGGGTCGAGGCCACCGACCGGCCGTCGCTGCTCGGCGGCGTGGCGCTCGCCCGGGTGACGGCGACCATCCCCCGGCTCGGTTCGGCGATCGTCGCGATCCCGGACGGCGAGGCGCTGCTGTCCGACCGTCCTGCCGTCGAGGGCGGGCGCCTGCTGGTGCAGATTGCGCGGGACGCGAGCGGCGGCAAGCGCGCCGTGGCCCGCGCCGCCGTCGAGCTTGCGGACGGCGCGGTCGTGCTGACGCCAGCGAGGCCCGGTATCGGACTGGCGGCGGCGATCGGCGGCAAGGCGCGGCGCGCTGCCCTCCGGTCGGCGTTGGAGGCGCTGATTCCGGAGGATGTCGGCTTGCTGGTGCGCTCGGCGGCCGCCGACCTGCCGCCGGAGATCGTGATCGCCACGGCCGTCCGGCTCCTGCGCCGCTGGCAGGATCTTCAGGCCACGGCCCGCCTACTCCAGCCGCCGTCCTGGGTCGAGCCGCCGGTGCCGCTGCTCGATGCCGCCCGTGCCCAGGCGCCAGGTGTCGAACCGGAGGTCGACGACAGCGGGCGCCTGTTCGAGGAGTGCGGCGCCGCCGACGCCCTGGAGGCGGCGCTGGCGCGCCGTGTGCCGCTGGCGGGTGGCGGCGAGTTGGTGGTCGACGCCACCGAGGCCGCGACCCTGATCGATGTGAACCTGCCGTCGGGCGGCGGCCGCGACGGCTTCCGGCGGGCCAACGAGGCGGCAGGGGTGCAGGCGCTTAGGCAGGTGCGGCTGCGCGGCCTGCGCGGCACCGTGCTGCTCGACCTGCCGCGCATGGCCGACCGGGCGGCGCGGGCGGCGGTGCTGGAGCGGATCCGCGAGGCGGCGGCCGAGGATCCGACGCCGGTCCGGGTGCTCGGCTGGACGCCCGGCGGGATGCTTGAATTCGTGCGCGAGGGCGCGCGCCGCCCGCTGGCCGACGACATTCTGGAGGCGCGGGACACAACGCGCCTCGCGCCGCGGGCGGCGGCGTGGTCGGCGCTTGCTGGGTTGCGGCGCGAGGCGGGGCGGATCGGCCGACCGCTTCTGCTGGTTGCGCCCGAGGTTGCGCGGTGGCTCGACGGCCCCGGCCAGCCTATTTTGCAGCAGGAGCGTCGGCGCCTTGGGCATCTGACGGTGCGCGTCGATCCGTCCCTGGCGCCCGAGGAGTTCCGCGTGGAGAGCGACGACTGATGGCGGAAGTGCATTCGATCGCCAAGGCCCGGCGCAGCCGGTGCCCGATCTGCCGCAAGCCGACGGCGCCGGACTTCCGGCCGTTTTGTTCGGCGCGCTGCAAGACTCTGGATCTCGGTCGCTGGCTCGGCGGCACCTACCGGGTGCCGACCGACGAGGAGCCTGAGGAGGGCGAGCCCGCGGCGGCGCAGCGGCCGGCGGACGAGGAGACGTAGCCGCTCGGCCTCAGGCCGCCCGGCACCAGAACTGGTACATGCCGAGGAAGATCTCCGGCCGCTCGGCCTCGACCGCGTCCCAGGCTCGCAGGTTCAGCCCGGCGGGATCGTCGGGGTGGCGGCGCCGGTACAGCGCCAGGATTGCCGGGTCCGGCAACTCGAAGCCGAGGAACCGCAGCCCGAGCTCGTCGAGTGCGTCGGCGATCCAGAGCGGGTCGACGGTGAGTTCATGGCTGTGCAGCAGGGCGTCGCGGACGCCGCTGGCGGCGTAGAAATCGGCGGTGCGCACCAGCGCCCGGGCCGGATGGCTGTCCGGCAGCGCCATCACCGCGCGCCGCGCCGCCCGGACCCGCTGGATCATCGGTGCCCTGGTCGGAACCTGGGCCCGCACGTCGTCGAACCCGGCCCGGGCGCGGCGGCTGTACAGCGCGATCCGCATCAGGCCGCGCGGCGTCAGCAGGCCGCGCAGCGCCCGCCACCCCGATTTCGGGTCGCCCAGGTGATGCAGCACGCCCGAGCTTTCGATCAGGTCGAAGCGTTCGGCGTGGCGGCCGAGGGCGAGCAGGTCGGCCTGCGCGAAGGTGATGTTCTGGACCCCGATGTCGCGCGCCATCCGCTTGGCGTAGGCTAGAGACCGGCGCGACAGGTCGATCGCCAGCACGTTGGAATCCTGGTAGCGGCGCGCCGTCTGGATGGCGTGCCGCCCGGTGCCGCAGCCGGCGACCAGGATCCGCGGCGGCCCCTCGGGGATGGCGGCGATCGGGTTGCCGGGCAGCACGCGGGCAAGGTGCTCGGCCAGGCCGCGCGGCGGCCGGCGGTCGATCGACAGCCAGCGCGGATAGGGGTTCTCCTCGTACTGCTCGCGAACCCGCGCCGAGACGTCGTCGGCGATCGCGGTCAGGGTCGGAAGGTCGTCCTGCAGTCGGCTTTCGGCGTGGGTGTCCAGGAACGAGCGGCGCAGCAGCAGCGCCCACAGCGAGCCGTCGCCGTAGCGCAGCATCGAGGCGTCGCGCCGCAGGGCGTCGGCGGCCGGGTCGCTTTCCATCGGCCGGTAGAGGGCCCGCAGCAGCGCCCGCTCCGACCCCGGGTCGGGGTCGCGGTGGCGGGACTCCAGCAGGGCGATGTCGGCGGCCTCCGCCTCGCTCTCCGGCCAGACCCACTCGACGGAGCGGGCCTGCAGGGCGAGCGCCTCCAGCCATCGGCGATCGCCCTTCGGCGACCGGCCGGCCGCGACCTCGGCGAGCAGGGCGCGCCGGGTGCACACGATCGCCGCCTCCAGCTCCAGGTCGACGACCACCGCCCACGCCAACGCCGACAGCGCGAGATCGTCCGGAAAGAACTCGGTCAGCGGCCGGAACCCGGAATCCGGTTCGCCGTCCGGATAGCCCCAGGCGGCCGCCTCGACGGCGCTCCGGATGCCCGGGTGCGCACGCCAATTCCGGATCGACGGGCCCGCAAGGCTTTGCCGGTCGACGTCCTCGCGCTCGAACAACGCCGCCAGCACCGAGCGGGCGCCGGCGTGCGGCTTGTCGAAAGGGCAGCGTCGGATCGCGGCGATCAACGCGTCGCGCTGGTCGGGGTCCTCCGGGGCCAGCCGCCAGGCGTCGATGCGGTGCTCCAGCCCCTCGCGCGGCTTGCCGAGCGCTTCCAGCGCCGACGCCAGGTTGACGTGCGCCGCCACGTAGTCCGCCTTCAGCCGCACCGCCCGCCGGAAGCACGGCACCGCGTCGGCGAGGTGGCCGGCGGATTTCAGCGCCACGCCGAGGTTGTTGTGGACGTCGGGCAGGCGCGGGCGGCGCCGGATGATATCCCGGTAGACCGCTGCCGCCTCCAGGTACCGGCCGGCGCGGAACAGCGACCCGGCGCGCTGCAGCGCGTCGAGCGCGGAGCCGATGTCGATCGGGTTGCGCGGATTCATCGCGACGTTCTAGCGGGGGTGCAGGTCGAAGGCGACGCTGATCCGTTCGCCGCCGCCGGTGAACGGCACGGTCCGGTGCCAGACATAGGACGGGAACAGCGCCACCATCCCGATCTGCGGGCGCAGCGTCCGCACGGTCGCCCGGCCGAGGTCGGGAATCCCGTAGCCCGGGCGGTTGAACTCGATCCAGCCGGCGCGCTCCGGGTCGTCGTCCCGCACGGCCTGCGGCATCTCGACGTAGTACACGCCGCTCAGCCAGCCGAGGTTGTGGATGTGGCCGCTCTGGTGGCCGCCTTCGTCGAGAATGTTGGCCCAGGCATCGAGCGCGAATTCCGTCGGGATCGCCCGCAGGTGCGGGTGCCCGGGATCGCCGGCGGCCGGCGGCAGGTCGCGGACGTAGCGCTCCAGCACCGTGGCCAGCGACCGGGCGAAGCCCTGGATCGCGGGGTCTTCGTTCTTGAGGACGTCGGTGACGATGGCGCCGCCGCGGATTGCCCGCTTGGTCGGGTCCCAATCGCTTCGCCGGTTCGGGTGGCCGCGGATCGCCACCGCGAACGCACGGTTGAAGGCGACGAGGTCCGGGTAGCCGGGCGGGACGGGCAGCGTGTAGGTGCGCGTCAGGCTGCCCCATCCGACCAGTCGGTCGGCTTCCGCCGCCTCGTCGAGGTCGTATCGGCAGGTGATCGCCAGCGCGTTGGCGCGGATGTGGCTCGGCCGCAGGTCCAGCACTCCCCGGCAGGCATTCAGCGCCAGATCTGTCCGCCCCAGCTTCAGGGCGGCGGTGGCGAGGTTCATCGCCGGCCGATCCTCGCGTGGCGCCAGCGCCAGCGCGCGGCGGTACGGTTCGAGCGATCCGGCTGGATCCTCGGCGCGGGCCTGGCGCAGGTTGCCGTAGTCGTACCAGGCCGACCAGGACGCCGGCTGCAGCGCCAGCAGCCGCCGGTAGGCCCGCTCGGCGACCTCGACCGGTTCGTCGTCGCCGGCCAACTGGGCGTCGAGGCCGCGCGCCGGCGGGTAGTCCGGGGCAACCGCGAGGGCGGCGTCGACATGGCGACGGGCGCCGGCCGGATCGCCGGACCGCCGTGCCGCGCGCGCCGCCAGGGCGTGCGCCGCCGGGTTCGACGGCTGGGCCTCCAGCACCTTCGCGCACAGCGTCGCTGCCTCGGCGGGGCGGCCGGCGTTGAGGTGCTGCAAGGCGAGGCGGAGCGCGTCGGCGATCTGCATGGGTGCGGGCACTTTAGGCAGGCCGGTCGGGGCGATCAACGGCCCAGCCGCCCCTCGGAGGTTGCCGGCTTGCGCAGGCCGGTATATCAGGCCATTCGCCACCGGCGCGCTGCGGCGCGTCCGAACGTCATCGCCGCTCTGCGCCCCGGAACAGGAGCACCGCCATCGTCGCCCCCGCGCTCCCCGCCCTCGCCGCAGCCCAGCGGCTGTACCTCTCGGGGCACCTGGATTCCGCGCGGGACGTGCTCGAGCACCATCTGGCCCGCAGCCCGGTTGACGTGCCGGCCCGCCATTTGCTGGCGGTGGTGCGCCGTGGCCTGTCGGACCCCATCGGGGCGGAGGAGGCGCTGGCGCCGATCCTGGGATTGGCGAACGCCTCGATCCACCACGTCGCCGGCCTGATCGCGCGCGACCGCGGCGACCTCGACGTCGCCCGTCTCCGGCTTCGAAGGTCGTTGATTTGCAATCCCGGGCACGCCGGCGCGTGGCAGGCTTTGACCAGGCTGGCGGCGTGGGGCGGGGCGGGAGCGCTCAGGGCGGCGGCGGCGGCGGCGCTCTCCGAACCGAAGGATCTCTTCGGCTGGCGCCGGTTGTGGGCCACCAGCCTCGCGGTCGCCGAGGCCGACCGCGCGGCGGTCGGGCGCGGCCTGATCGGCGAGGCGTTTGCGCGCAGCAACGCGTTCACCCGGTCGTCGCTGGAGGCCGTGCCGCTGTTGTTCGCCGACTGGTCGAAAGCCGGTGCCGCGCCGCCCGTCGAAACCGACTTGGAGGCCGGGCTGATCCGTCTCGTCGAGCAGATCGCCGGACGGTTGCAGGGCGAGTCCGACGCCCTGGCCGGCCTTGATCGCCAGACCCGCCGCCTGGCGCTGTGGTGGCCGGATCGGCGATGGGCCTGGGTTGCCCGGATGGCGATGCATGGCTTCGGGACGGCGCCGGGAGCTGGGCGCAATCTCCGGAACGCGCGGCAGGTCCTGGCCTTCGGCGGCATGCACCGGACGCTGCCGAACGCGACGCGCCTGTTCGAGGCTGCCGTCGAAGCCAAGGCCAGCGCCTTCCGCAGCCAGGGAAAGGCCGCGCCGGTGGTCGGGCACGCGCTCGGCATGCAGGCGCTCTGCGAAACCGTTGGCCAACCGATCGCCCTGCGCTGGGTCGACCGCCAGGTCAGGGTGCGGATCGGCGATCGGGAGATCGGCTACGGCCTGGCGTCACCGCAGGTGACCGGCTTCGTGACGCAGCTGTTCCTGCACGAGCCGGGACTGTGGCGCTGGATGGCCGGTTTCGGGCCGGACGACGTGCTGCTGGATGTGGGCGCCAATGTCGGCATCTACAGCATCGCCGCCGCCGGCCTGTTCGGCGTCAGGGTGGTGGCGCTCGAACCGTACCGGCCCAATCTCGAAGCGCTGCGCGCCAACGTCGAGGCCAACCGCCTGGCCGACCGGATCGCGGTGCTGCCGATCGCGGCCACCGAGACCGAGACCACCGGGCGGCTGTTCCATGAGGGCGGCGCCGCCGGGGCCGCCGCCCAGCGCTTCGGCGTCGACGCGCCCGAGGTCCCGGCCGAGGAGCCTTTCGACCGGGTCGACGGCATTCCGGTCGACCTGCTGGTCGAGCGCGGCACGATCCTGTTCCCGACCCGGATCAAGATCGATGTCGACGGCAACGAGCGCGCGGTGATCGAAGGCATGACGAGGACCCTGGCGGATCGGCGCCTGCACAGCGTGCGCCTCGAACTGCGCTGGTGGAAGCCGGATGGCCGCGCGGTCGCCCAGCGGGTGTGTTCGTTCGGGTTCCGGGCGGCGGTCGACGACGACCAGAAGAACCTGCTGTTCACCCGCCCCTGAATCGGCCGCCGGGCGCGGCCCTGATTCCGCGACGGGAACCGTCGATCGGCGCTGGACAGCCCCCGCGTCGGCGGCTATACAGCCGTCCGTGCCGCAGGCGCCGCCCAGGTAGCTCAGCTGGTAGAGCAGTGGACTGAAAATCCGCGTGTCGGTGGTTCGAATCCGCCCCTGGGCACCACTTTCCTTCCTCAGCATACTGCCCGTCTTCGCTACGGCTCGGTTTTGGCAAACCGTTGAAAGTGCGTTCCGGAGCGACGCTCTGAGCGGCCATCGATCCTCACCCTCCGAGCCCCGGACCCCAATCAGCGCCAGGCCATGACGTCCGTCGCCACGGCGACCTGTCCGGAACGCCGTGCCCGGTTGACCCGTCAGCAGGAGAAATCCGCTGATCCGGAACCCGCCGAAGGTGGGGGCGTTGATTACCCGGGGATGCTGAGGCGCGCTTGATGGCGCTTCGAGGGCGGACCCTTACCAGTTCGATCAATCCGTGGCGGCGATCTGGTCGGTCCAGCGGGCTTGGCCGTCCAAAAGTCTCTTGAGGAGCGGGAGATGGATGTTGTGCCGAAGCCAACCGGCGATCACGCGGCACCCGTGGTGCTGGTGGTTGACGACGAGTTTCTGGGCCGGGTGTTCGTGGTCGACGAGTTGTCGGAGCGAGGCTTCGAGGTCATCGAGGCGGGATGCGCCGAACTCGCCTTGCTGGTGATGTCGGGGCGTCGCGTCGACGCCGTGGTGACGGACCGACGCATGCCGGGGCCGCTCGACGGTGACGCGCTGGCGAGAGAGGTCACCGAGCGGTACCCGGACGTGCCGGTGATCATGATGTCGGCGCAGTGGCCGAGCCCGGAGGTGGCGGCAACGGTCGTGGAGTTCTTTCCGAAGCCGGTCGACGCAACGGCGATCGCCCGGCTGATCGACACCCTGCTGGCGGCGCGCCAGCCGGGCTTGTTTTCTTAAGGTCCTGAAGCCGTTCCGGTTTCCTGGAGCGGCGGGTTGCGGATGACCCCGCGCCGGCGATCGCGTATGCCTTCATCGACTCTGGTGCGGATGCTGGCGATGAGAGCTTTCCTGGGGGAGCCGGCGGGGCCGGCGGTCCGATGACCACCTGGTTGCACCAGCAGCGGCTGGAGGCGGCGCACGAGGTCGTGCGGGAAAGCGGCGCCAGCAGCGTTCTCGATCTTGGGTGCGGTGACGGCGATCTTCTCACCCGACTGGCCACCGAGCCCCGGATCGAACGCATCGTCGGGGTCGACCAGTGCGCCGAGTCGCTGCGCCGCCTTCGCGACCGGCTCGACGCGATGGCGGCGCCGGGCATGGCCCGGGTCGAACTCGTCCATGGCTCGATGATCGAGGGTGGGTCGGCGCTTGCCGGGTTCGATTGCGCGACCCTGATCGAAACCATCGAGCACATCGATCCGGGACGGCTGTCGCTTCTGGAGCGCGCCGTCTTCGGCCAGATGCGGCCGGCGACCGTCGTGATCACGACTCCGAACGCAGAGTTCAACCCGCTGCTCGGCGTTCCCTTGCACCGGTTCCGCCATCCCGAGCATCGCTTCGAGTGGGACCGGTCGAAATTCCGGCGATGGGCGATCGGCGCGGCCGCGCGCAACGGCTATGGTGTGGCCTTCCGCGATGTCGCCGGCAACCATCCGACCCTGGGAGGCGCGAGCCAGATGGCGGTGTTCACCGTCTCCGCCGGTTCGGCGCCGGCCCCGGCGGCGGTGGATGCCGGACCCTCAGGCGCCCCGACCTCAGCTTGAAGGCTGCGATCCGGGACCGGCTCTCGACGCCGGCGTGCCAGTCTGCTTCACCAGGGCGGCCGTTCCGGATTTGTCGGGGATCCGGATCAGTCCTTCGGGCTTGTCCGCCAGGAACTCGTCGACCGCTTGGGGAACGCCCAGCCAGCATCCGCTGTGGTAGTCGTGCAGGATCAGCAGTCCGCCCGGTTCCAGCCGCGGGTAGAAGAACTCAAGCGCCGCCTTGGTCGGGACATAGAGATCGCAGTCGAGGTGGACCAGCGCGAAGCGCACGCCGTCGGGCACCATGTGGCTGGTCTCGGGGAACATTCCCTCGCAGTACCGGATTCGAGGGTCGTCGCCGACGAAGCGGCGCACCTCGTCGAGCCCGGACGCGTAGCCGCCGACCTCGATCCGACCGGGATCGGCCCGGGCGTGCTGCTCGGGAAATCCGTTGAAGGTGTCGAACAGGTAAAGATCCCGCCCGGGCGCCAGGTGGTGCATGATCTTGGCCGAGCTGCCCTTATAGACTCCCAGTTCCGCGAACGCGCCCGGCACGCCCGCTTCCTCGATCGCCTCGATACTCGTCATCAGGAAATACAGCCTGGCGTAGTCACCGGCGTTGTTGTGCTGGCCTCCGGCATCCCACAGTTTCCTGAGGACGCGAACATTGTCGTCCTGACCGGCGTACCGGTCGGGCCGGTATTGCACGTACACCCGGTTGCTCAGGGCGTTGATCAGCGGGATCAATCCGTAGACGAGGCCATGCCTCGCCAACCGCCTGAAGGTCCGCGTGACTGAACCAACGATACCGGCGGCCGCGTGCAGGAACTCCGCGCTGAGCGCTTCGGATGCTTCGAGGAGCACGTCACCTATCCTGAATTTGATTGAAGTTTCGGATCCCGCCTATTCGGGATCCCTTGCCGACCATGAATCCGAGGATCGCGCAACCTCTTCGAATGCGGCTCGGCTGCCCCGGATGTCAACGCTCAGCGCGCGAGGCACAGCGGATGCAGGTGGGGATCGTCGGATCCACCGCCAGCCGGCCAGCGCCGATCGGCTCGTCGCATGTCGCGCAGAAGCCGTAGTCACCGGCATCGATCCGCTGGATAGCCGATTCGACGCGGCGGCCTTGCTCGTGACGGTTTCGCTCGGTGGCCATGGCCATGGCCTGGACTTGCATGGCGTCGACGCGGGACAACCGGCCAACCGAGGTCTGGTCGAGTTCCACGGGGCGCCGGCTTTCGGCTGTGCTCTCGCTGGCGGCGCGCAGTGCCTCGAGGCGGGCGAGCAGCGCGGCGCGCAGCTCGGATAGATCGGCGGGGACTTTGGTCATCGGCACCTCCGAACACCGGAAGCTTAGTTGACCCCCAGCGTACACCGAGTTCCTCGAGATCCGACCCTCAAGGCCCTCGGGACGGGTCAGCGCGCCAGCCGCGCCTGGTCCATCCGGATCGTCACGACCGCGCCGTCCCGCTGCCAGTCGAAGTCGATGGAGCCGCGAAGCTGCACCTCGATCCCCTGGCGAATCAGCCGGCTGCCGAAGCCTTTCGGATCGGGCGGGTTGATCACCTCGGGCCCGCCGCGCTCGGTCCACACGATCACGACCTCGTTCTCGTCCCGGCCGCAGCAGGACACGTCCAGGGTGCCTTCCTCCGCGGACAGCGCGCCGTACTTGAGCGAGTTGGTGGCGAGTTCGTGGAAGATCAGGGCCAGGGTGGTGGCCGATCCCTCGCCGACGCCCATGCGCGGCACGGCCACGCGGATGCGGCTGGAATAGGCGCCCAGATTGTCGTAAGGCGCCAGCAGCACCGAGATCAGGTCGCCGAGCAGCGCCGCCTTGCCCTGCTGGCCGGGCAGCGGGCGAACCAGGTCATGGGCGCGGTCGAGGGCCGTCAGCCTGCCGATCAGATTGCCGGCCATGTCCTTGGCGCTGGCGACGTTGCGCGACGTCATCGACGTCAGGCTGGTGGCGATCGCCAGCAGGTTCTTGACGCGATGGCTCATCTCGCCGGCGAGCAGCTCGTTGCTCTCCTCGGCCTGCTTGCGCCCGGTCACGTCCAGGAAAACCCCGAACATCACCCTCCCGTCGATGCCGGCGTCGTCACCCTGGCCGCGGGCGGAAACCCAGCGGATCTCGTCGTCGACGATGATCCGGAAGTCGATTTCGAAGGGACCCGGCGCGGCGCGGGTGGCGGCGAACCCGGCGCCGACGCGGTCGCGGTCGGCGGGGTGGATGCGCGACGACAGCTTGTCGAAACACACATCCCCATCGCTGGGCGTGTCCCAGAGGGCGGCGGAGGTCTCATCCAGCGTCAGTCGATCGCTGCCGACATCCCAAGACCACAGCCCGACACCCGCCGCGTCGATCGCCAGCCTCAGACGACGGGCGTCCCATGCCGCAGCGTTCATCTGTGTCGTCGGCATGGCGTGAGGACTTTCAAGGAGCGGAGAGTGGCGCGCCGACAATTCTGCGGGAAACATTCTGCAAGCACTCGCATGTGGGACGCCGCGGGGAAATATCAAACGCCGACGGACATGCCTCCTCGGGAGCCTCGCCGGCGGTTCAGGTCACCTGCAGCCCGCCGTCGACGAACAGCACGTGGCCGTTGACATAGCGCGCCGCCGGCGAGGCCAGGAACAGCAGCGGGCCGACCAGTTCCTCGGGCTCGGCAAAGCGCTTGAGGGGGACCTGGGCGGTCATCGCCGCCGCGCGCTCTGGGATGGCGCGCAACCCGGCGTTCATGCGGCTGCGGATGAAGCCGGGCGCGATGGCGTTGCTGCGAATGCCGAACGGCCCCCATTCCAGCGCCATCACCCGCGTCATGTGGGCGATCGCCGCCTTCGAGGTGCAGTAGGCGACCCGCCCGTCGAGCGCCTTGACCGAGGCGATCGACGAGATGTTGACGATGGCGCCGCGGCCGCGTGGCTTCATCAGCCGGCCGGCGGCGCGGGCGCACAGGAAGGCGGCGTCCAGGTTGACGCTCATCAGCGCGCGCCAGCCTTCGAACTCGGTCTCCTCGGGAGCCGCGCGCAGCATCACCCCGGCGTTGTTGACGAGCAGGTCGAGGTCGCCCGCCACCCGCTCGGCGAACAGCCGCTCGACCGCCGCCTCGTCGGTGATGTCGCACGCCGCGGTGGCCACCCGATCGCTCGCCCAGCCGGATTGCGCCTCGGCGAGGGCGCCTTCGTCGCGGTCGACCGCAAGCACGCGGCCGCCGCCGCCGAGCAGGCCCGCCACCAGGCAGCGCCCGATGTCGCCGGCGGCGCCGGTAACCAGCGCGGTCATGCCGTCGACGCTGAATTGGTCGGTCATGCTTTCCTCCCTGGGAACTTCTTTTCGTGGCCCTCCGCTTCGCGAAGGGCTCGGGTCAGCGTGGCGCCGCCTCCCATCCGAGGGCGGCCAGCGCCCGATGGCTGTTGGCGATATCGTCGTCGCCGTTCGGCGAGATGATTTCCAGCATGGTCGGCACCTCGGTGCCGATCTCCCGCAACGCCGCGGCGACCGCGTCGAACGGCACGACGCCGGTGCCGATGGTGGCGTGGTCCCATCGGGCGAGGCCGGTGTCGGAAAGGTGCAGGACCTTCAGCCGCGACGCGACCCGCCGCAGCCCAGCATCGGGGGCCTCGCGGGCGAACACCGCGTTGGCGGCGTCGTAGCAGATGCCGAGACGGTCGCTGCCAAGCCGGTCGATGGCCCGCATCAGGGAGTTTGCGGTCGGCAGGAACGCCATCGGGATGTTCTCCAGGATGATGCCCAACCCCTTGTCCTCGGCCAACCGGTCGAGCTCGGCGATCGCTTCCTCGAACCAGCCCCACACCAGATCCGACGGGGCCGGCAGCAGCGGATGGGTCTTGCCCGGTACCACCAGCACCCAGGGCACGCCCCAGTCGGCCGCCAGCTCGATCACCCGGCGGTAGTGGGCGCGGGTCATCGCCCGCATCTCCGGCGACGGGCTGACCAGGTTCAGGTCCAGGCTCGGTGGGTTCAGCACCTCCACCCGGACGCCGCGGGCGGCCAGCAGGGCGGCGACCGCCCGGCGTTCTCCCGTGTCGAGCTCCTCCGGCCAGAGGTGCGGGCGGTTCACCAGCAGCTCGACCAGCCGGTAGCCGCGGTCCGCCAGGTGAGCCAGCGTGTCGCGCGCCGACAGCTTCCAGATGTAGGAGTAGGTGTGGATCCCGACCGGCCAGCCGGCGCTCGCCGCGCTCACGGCTTGATGCCCGCGGCCGCCAGCGCCTTGCGGAAGTTCGGCTCGGGGTTCGGCAGCGGCGGCAGCTCCCAACTGCCGGTGCCGATCGGCCGGATCTCGCGGTCGACAGGCACCTCCAGCAGGTACGGCTTGTTGGCCTGGATGGCGTGGCGCAGCGCGTCCTCGACCGAGCCGGCGCTGTCGACCCGCGCCGATTCCACGCCCATGGATTTCGCCATCATGGCGAAGTCGGCGCTGAACAGCTCCTGCGAGGCGTCGTGGATGAACCCGGTCGCCAGCTCGCGGCCGCCGAACAGGCCGACCTGCAGGTCGCGGATCGAGCAGTAGCCGTTGTTGTTCCACACCACCCAGACCACCGGGATATCGTACTCCACGGCGGTCAGCAGCGCGTGCGGCGTCATCAGGAACGAGCCGTCGCCGACGATCGCCACGCAGGGTCGGTCGGGTGCCGCCAGCTTGGCGCCGAGGATGCCCGAGGTGGCGAAGCCCATGGCGGCGAAGCCCCAGCTGTGGATCAGCTGGCGCGGTCGCCGTGTCTCCAGCAGCTGGATCACCCAGTTGTGGTGCACGCCGACGTCGGATGCGACGATGGCGTTTTCCGGCAGCGCGTTCGACAGCGCCTGCATCAGCCGCTCGGGCCGCATCGGCATCTGTTCGGAGCTTGCGAACGACGCTTGGTACTTCCGCCAGACTGAACGGTCGTCCTTCAGCTTGGCGAGCCACGCGGCGGTGCGCTCGGGCGCGCCGGTCAGCCGCGCCTTCGCCTGCTCGACCATGATCTCGAGGCTGGCGCGGGCGTCGCCGACGATCCCGAGCTCGGCCGGATAGTTCTTGCCGATCTCGAAGGTGTCGATATCGATCTGGATCAGCCGCGACGGCGGGATCGCCAGGGTGTAGCCCTGCAGCCAGGCGCTGGTGGCACGGTCGTCGAAGCTGAAGCCGAGCGCCAGGATGACATCGGCACCCTTGCTCGCCTCGTTGCCGGCGAAGGTGCCGTTGCGGCCGATCGAGCCGAACGCCAGCTCGTGGCGGTCGTCGATCGAGCCCTTGCCGTTCGGGCTGGTCACCACCGGAATCCGCGTCGCCTCGGCGAACGCGACCAGCGCCGCGGTCGCCTCGCTCAGCATCACGCCCTGGCCGGCGATGATCACCGGCCGCTCCGCCGACAGCAGCATCTCGACGGCGGCCGCGAGGTCGGCGGGGGCGCCGGGCGAGCGCTGCCTCATCCGCGGCGTGGGCTGCGCCACCTCGACCTCAGCCTCCTCGACGAACACGTTCAGGGGCACGTCGAGGTTCACCGGCCCCGGCCGGCCGCTGCGCATCAGCTGGCAGGCCTGGCGCACCGCCAGCGGCACCATGTCGACCCGGGTCGGCTGGTAGCTGCGCTTGACGTAGGGGCGGATCACCGAGGGGAAGTCGCCCTGGTAGAACTGGCCGGTCTCCTGGAACGGGTTACGGTTGAACTGGTGGGTCGGGACGTTGCCGGTGATCGCCAGGAACGCCGAGGAATCCATCATCGCCGCCGCCAGCGCCACCACCAGATTGGCCGAGCCCGGGCCGCACGACGTGAAGGTCGCGACCGGCTCGTGGCGGACCTTGAAGTAGGCGTCGGCCATGTAGCCGGCCGTCTGCTCGTGGTGCACCGAGATCGTCTTGATGCGGTTGCCGGCCTTGTAGGCGCCGTCGAGGAAGCCGACGTTGCCGTGGCCGCAGACCCCGAACAGGAACGGGATGCCGTCCTTGCACAACTGGTCGACGATGATGTCGGCGCCGTTCTGCAGCGCGCGGGTGGCCTGGTCCATGGACGATCCTCCGGTTTCGGTCAGGTGGCGGCGCCGCCGGCGCGCCGGGGCAGGCTCGGGCTGCCGAGCATCCGCGAGATGTCGAGTGCCGCTTCCTTGACGAGCGGCACCAGGGCGTCGACCCGCTCGCCGGCCATGCGGTCGGCGGGCGCCGACAGGCTGACGGTGGCGAACGGGCGGCCGGTGTGGTCGGTGACCGGCGCGCCGATGCAGCGCAGCCCGACCGCCATCTCCTCGGCGTCGAAGGCGTAGCCCTGGGCACGGATCCGCCGCAGCTCCTCGCGGAAGATCGCCTTGTCGGTGATGGTGTTGTCGGTCATCCGCTTCAGGCCGTAGGTGGCGACATAGCCGTTGACCTCGGAATCCGGCAGGTGGGCGAGCAGCACCTTGCCGAGCGCGCTGGCGTGCGCCGGGCTGCGCTTGCCGACGAAGGAGTGCATGCGCACCAGCTCGGTGCCGTCGACGATCTGCACGCAGACCGCGTCGCCCTCGTACAGGATGCCGACATAGACCGTCTCCCCGGTGCTTTCGGCCAGGTGCAGCAGCGGCGGCAGCGCCTGCCACTTCAACTGCTCGTGCCGCACCACGCTCTTGCCGAGTGAGTAGAACCGCATGCCGAGCCGGAACCGCCCGCTGTCCTCGTCCTTGGCGAGGTAACCGGCATCCTGCAGCGTGTGCAGGATGCGGAACGCCGTCGCCTTGTTGAGGCCGAGATGGCCGGCCAGCTCGGTCAGGCTCCAGCTTTCGCGCTGGGCGAAGCAGTCGATCACCTCGAGCCCCTTACGGAGCGAGGCGATCAGGTAGGGGTCGCGGTCGGGCTCGGTCACGGCGCCGCTCCGGGAGATAGTCGTTTCAGGACGGGTCTATTCGAAACACGGTTTCGGAATTTGACAAGAAGTTTCGTAGTGCGAAACTCTGGATGACGGAGCGTCGGGTGGGTCCCGGCTCGCGCTGCGCTTGGCCGGGATGACGTCAGGGTGGGGGAGCGCTCCTCAATGTCGTCATCCCGGACGCGCAGCGCGAGCCGGGAGCCACCCACCCGACGGGCGCCCCCGCGCTCGCGTGAAACGACCAGAGGGAGACACGCCGATGCGGTTCGAGAACGTTCTGGTGACCGGGGCCGGGGGCCTGCTCGGCGGCTACGCGGTCGAGGCCCTCAAGGATCGCTGCCGGCTGTACGGCCTCGACATCGTGCCGGCGCAGGGCGGCATTCCGCACGTCGTCGCCAGCATCGAGGATGCCGGCGCGGTCGCCCGCGCCTGCGAGGGCCGGGACGCGGTGGTCCACATCGCGGCCCGTCCGAACATCTGGAGCGGGTCCGGCAGCGAGATCGTGCAGACCAACGTGGTCGGCACCTGGAACGTGCTGGAGGCGGCGGAGCGGGCGGGCGTGCGCCGGGTGATCGTCACCTCGAGCGACTCGGTGATCGGCTTCACCGTGTTCGAGGGAGCCATGATCCCGCCCGACTACCTGCCGGTCGATTCCGCCCACCCGCGCCGGCCGACCGACCCCTACGCCCTCAGCAAGAAGCTGTGCGAGGAGATGGCGCTGAGCTTCGCAGAGCGCGGCGCCATGGAGGTGGTGGTGCTGCGCCCGGTCTACGTGCTGTACCCGGAGTTCGAGGGCGAGGTGAAGGCGCGTGCCGCGAACCCGACGGGTTACAAGGGACCGGCGGCGGGCGGGCGGCAGCCGGCGGGTGGCGGGCCGATGTGGCACTACGTCGATCCGCGCGATGTCGCCGCCGCCTATCGCTGCGCCCTTGAGGCCGAGGACCCGGGTTTCGGTCCGTATTTCGTCTGCGGCCCGACCACGCTGGCCCCGGAGCCGACCGTCGAGCGCCTGAAGGCGCGGACCGGGCGCGAGACCGAGGTGCGCGATCCGGCGCTCTACCGCGACAACCCGTTCGCGCCGCTCTACGACCTGTCGGCCGCCGCCGACAGGCTCGGCTTCCGGGCGTCGCACGATTTGCGGCGCGTGCTCTACGGCTGAACCCGGAGGTTCGCCGCGGAACCCGTCGCCCTAAACGAAAACAGCCCCGCAGGCGGACCCGCGGGGCTGTTCCGTTCCGACCGGTGACGGTCAGATGTAGGCGATGTTCCCGGCCGAGGTACGACCGTCACGGCCGCTCTCGATCTGGTATTCCACCTTCTGGCCCTCGCCCGGGCTGCGCAGACCGGCGCGCTCGACGGCGGAGATGTGAAGGAACACGTCCTTGCTGCCATCTTCCGGCTGAATGAAACCGAAACCCTTGGCGGCGTTAAAGAATTTGACGGTACCGGTAGCCATGTCAGGATCTCCTCGATGGTTGCCGCGCGCACCACGCCGCGGCATCGGCTTTTCGGTCAGTTCAGAAAGACCGGCAGCCTCGAGAGACAGTCAGTGGCTTCCAGTGAACGATAGCGACGACTTTATCGGCTCTTTCCGGGCGGTTGGCAAGGACCATCTGGCCGAACGCGCGGCCGGTCAATCGAGGGCGATCGTCTCCAGATGCTCCGGCACCCGGCAATTCCACCCCAGTTCCTCCTCGATCCGGTGGCGCAGCGCGTCGGCCGCGGCCGGCTCGCCGTGGACGATCTGGGTGCTGCGTGGCGGCTTCTCGAAGTGCCGCAGCCAGCCAAGGCAAACTCGGCATCCTTCTCCTGGAGGTGCGCGGCGTCCGGTAGAAGGATCAGGCGGAGGTCGCGGGTCGCCTCGGTGGCACAAACACCGGCTCCCGGAAACCGTGGGCGACCAGGCGTGGGAGATAGCCGGAATGGTCGATATGCGCGTGGGTCAGCACCACCGCGTCGATGCGGGCGGGGTTCGCCGGCAACGGCGCCCAGTTCCGCAGGCGCCGCTGCTTGAAGCTCTGGAATAGCCCGCAATCCAGGAGCACCCGCCGCCGGCCGGCCCGCAGCAGGTATTTCGAGCCGGTGACCGTGCCGGCCCCGCCCAGAAATTGCAGCGTCGCGTCCATCAATGCCTCGGCGGCCGCCCGAAATGTTCGCGCCGGCGACGGACCTCGGCCGCCTCGACGCCGAAGTATCGGCCGATCGCCTCGTCCGACAAGCCAAGATCGACCAGGGCGGCCAAGGCAACCTCAGGCAGCGGCCAGCCAACGCCGCGAACGAACCAGCGGGCCGCCTTGCGGTCCCGCTCGGCGGCTCCGGCGTTGTCGCGGTCCCTCATGGCGCTCTCCGATGCCCTTGTCCCGCAGTCGGACGATCGTCCCGGGGACATCGGGGCGATCCTAGGGTGACCTCCGTCAGTTGCATTGACGCGCATCAATCGAGGCGCCGCGGGGGCTGCGCCGAGCCCGCCTGGCGCGTTGATCCTCCTCAATGCCAAAGCGGTGTCCGACGCGCATTATGGCTTTCGATGCCTCAGACGATGGATACCCGATCCGTCCCGGCCTTGTGGACGCTTGGCACCTCGAGAGGACGACATGAAGAACCCTGTGACCTGGATCCTGACCGCCGACCACCAGCGCGCCCGAGCCTTCGCCTTCGACCGTCCGGGCAGCGGGCTCCGGCCGGTTGCGGCCTTGACGATGGACGAGCATCTCCCGGTCAGCCACGAGGCCGGAGCGCACCGGCCGGACATCGGCTTCGCCGCGCGCGGCGGGCCCTCGCACGGTGTCGAGCCGCGCACGACGCCGCACGACAAGGCGGCGCGGCGGTTCGTTGAGGATGTCGCCGAGGCGGTGACCGCGGCGGCGGATCGCGGCGAGTTCCAGCGGCTGATCCTGGTGGCGCCGCCGCGCGCCCTCGGCGAACTCCGCGACAGTCTGCCGGAGGCGGTGCGCGACCGGGTGGTTGGCGAACTCGACCTCGACCTGACCAAGGCCTCGGCCGAGAGCGTCGAAGCTCACATCGAGCGCTTCCTCGCCTGATCGATCGGGGTTACGCCGACAGGTGGCGGTCCGCCCAGTCGCGGATCATCGGCTGGGTCAGCGCGCCGCTCTGGCGCGCGACCTCGTGGCCGCCCCGGAACAGCGCCAGGGTCGGGATCGACCGGATCCCGAAGCGGGAAGCCAGCCCCGGCTCGGCCTCGGTGTCGACCCTGGCGAGCCGCAGCCGCGGCTCCAGGTCGCGGGCGGCGGCCTCGAACGCCGGCGCCATCACCCGGCACGGACCGCACCATGGGGCCCAGAAGTCCACGAGAACCGGCAGGTCGACGGCGCCGATGTGGCGGTCGAAGCGGCTGCCGCCGAGGTCGATCGGCGCGCCCGTAAACAGTGCCTTGCCGCAGCGCCCGCAGGTGCCGCGGGCTTCGCGGCGCGTCGACGGCATGCGGTTGAGCGTGTCGCAATGCGGGCAGGGGATGGTGATGGTCGGTGTCATGGCGTTGCCCTGTCGATCGGCGAAAGCCCAACTTATGAGCCACCGCTGATATGGTGACGACGGCGCCGAAACGGAGGGTCGGCTACCGGTCGGGCTCGCGCCGGCCGAGTGGGTACAGCCGGTCGTCGTCGCGGAACGGCTGCAGCAGCATCCGGTCGAGACGGAGGTCGCCCGGGTCACGGAACTGCTCGATTCCGATGATCATGCCGTCGTGGCCGGCGGCCGGCTGGGCCCGGTAGGTGCCGAGCAGCCGGTCCCAGCACGACAGGCTGAAGCCGAAATTGCTGTTGGTCTCGCGCGGCACCACCGAGTGATGGACGCGGTGCATGTCCGGCGTCACCACGATCCAGCGCAGCACCCGGTCGACCCCGGCGGGCAGCCGGACGTTGCCGTGGTTGAACAGCGAACTGGCGTTGAGCAGGACCTCGAAGATCAGCACCGACACCGCCGGGGCCCCGAGGGCGGCGACGACGCCGAGCTTCAGCAGCATCGACAGCAGGATCTCGATCGGGTGGAACCGGATGCCGGTGGTGGTGTCGAACTCCAGGTCGGCGTGGTGCATCCGGTGCAGCCGCCACAGCGCCGGCACGGCGTGGAACATGACGTGCTGCAGGTAGATCGCGAGGTCGAGCACCAGCACCGAGGCGACGATCGCCAGCCACGCCGGGATGCCCGCGGTGTTGAACAACCCCCAGCCCTGGCGCTCGGCCAAGATCGCCATGCCGACGGCGGCGGTCGGGAACGCCACCCGCACCAGCAGGGTGTCGAGTGCCACGATGCCGAGATTGCCCGGCCAGCGGCTGAGGCGGCCGATCTCCTGGCGCCGGCGTGGCGCCAGGAGCTCCCAAACGGCCATCGCCGCCAGGATGCCGGCGAAGGCTCCGAGCCGGATCAACGGCTCATGCGCGAACAGAAACTCTGACATCGGGCGCCGGGACCGGGGTTGCCACGGGAGCGCCATTCTATCCCGAAACCGGGCCGCGGTAAGGCAGCCGCGGCAAGCCGTCAGACCGGCAATGGAAGGGGCGGGCGGCCGTCCGCCGGGCGGGGTTCGGGCGCCGCGACCTGGATCACCAGCGGGCAGCCATTCACCGGGTGCGCCACGACCCGGGTGTCGATCTGGAAGACCTCGGACAGCAAGGCCGGGGTCAGCGCGGCGCCGGGCGGGCCGTCGAACACCAGCCTGCCGTGATTCAGCATCACCAGGCGGTCGGCGTACTGGGCGGCGAGGTTCAGGTCGTGGACGATCGCCAGCACCAATCCGCCGGCGAGCGCAAAGCGCCGGGCGGTCGCCATCAGCCGGTGCTGGTGGGCGGGATCCAGGCCGGCGGTCGGGCTCGTCCAGCAGCAGCGCCTTCGGCCCCTGGTCGTCGACCGGCCCGCCGAGCTGGGCGAGGCAGCGCGCCAGGTGGACGCGCTGGCGCTCGCCGCCGGACAGCGTCGGCACCAGCCGGCCGCGCAGCCCGGCCACGTCGGTCTCGGCCATCGCCGCCCAGACGATCGCGCGGTCCGAGACGGCGTCGGCGGTGCCGTGGAACGGGTTGCGCCCGAGCGCCACCACCTCCTCAACGGTGAACGGGAACTGCAGCGAGGAGGATTGCGGCAGCACCGCCCGGCGCCGGGCCAGCGCCAGCGGCGACCACGCCGGCAGTGGCCGCCGGCCGAGGCGTTCAGCGCCAGCGAGGCCTCGCGAAGGATCCAGTGCCCGTCGATCCTCACCCCCACCCCGTCGGCCATCAGCATCGCCTCAGCCCCAGTCCCGGCGGCGCCGGATCAGCCACACGAAGAACGGCCCGCCGATCAGCGCGGTGACCACCCCAATCGGCAGTTCGGCCGGCAGCACGGCGGTGCGGGCCACGAGGTCGGTCGCCAGCAGCAGCGCGGCTCCCAGCATCATCGACCCCGGCAGCACCCAGCGATGGTCAGGCCCGGTCAGCAGCCGGACGGCGTGCGGCACCACCATCCCGACGAAGCCGATGATGCCGGACACCGCGACCGCGCCCCTGACCGCAACCGCGCACAACGCGATGGCGGCCCGGCTGGCGGTCTGGGTCGACACGCCCAGGTGCAGCGCCTCGCGCTCCCCGAGCAGCAGGGCGTTCAGCGGCCGCGCTAGCATCGGCAGCAGGGCGATCGGGACCACCAGGGCGTGCCAGGGCTCGGTCTCGATCCCGAGGTCGCTCCCGAGCGGGTCGGCCAGCAACTGGAGGATCTGCGACGGCCCGATCATGGCCGCGCCGGTTCCGGCCGACGCCAGGGCGGCGGCGACCAGGGTGGCGAGACACATCGCCAGGACCGCCCGCCCGCGCGTCTCACGCGCCGTGCGGTGGTGGGAAACGCCGACGTCGGCGGCAGCCACGCGGTTCAGCCCCGGCCCGGAAGGTCGGCGTGCGGGTGCAGCTCCCGCGCCAGGGTGTCGACGGCCTCGGCGACCCGCGGGCCGAAGCCGAGCAGCAGCAGCGCGTCCATGACCACCAGCCGGCGGTTGCGCCCGGCCGGCGTCGGCACGATGTCGGGCCGGCCGAGGATGGCGTCGGCGCCGCCGAGCAGCTCGGCGGTGCGGGTAGTGACCAGGATCACGTCCGGGGCCGCCGCGACCGCGGCCTCCGGCGACACCGGCTTGTAGCCCTGGAAGCCTTCGACGGCGTTCACCCCGCCGGCGGCGGCGATGATGCCGGCGGCGGTGGTGTCGCGCCCGGCGGCCAGCGGCGCGCCCTGGCCGACGCTGAGCAGGAACAGCACGTGGGGCTTGTCGGGCAGGGCGGCCGCGGCGGCGGCGATCCGGTTGACCGCCGGGCCGACTGATTCCGCCAGCGCCTCGCCGATGCCACCGGCCTCCAGGGCGCTCGCGACCTGTCGGATCTTGTCGGGGACCTCGCCGACCGACATCGCCTTGGCGATCCCGATCACCGGGATCCCGGCGTCGCGCAGCTGATCGAGCGCCGCCGGCGGGCCGGCATCGCCGTCGGCAGCACCGGGTCGGGCGCCAGCGCCAGGATCGGCTCGGCCGACAGGGCCCGCATGTAGCCGACGTTCGGCAGCCGGGTGGCCCGTTGCGGGAACAGGCTGGTGGTGTCGACCGCCACCAGGCGGTCGCCGCGGCCGAGCGCGAACACGGTCTCGGTGATCGAGCCGCCGATCGCCACCACCCGCCGTGGCTCGGCACTGGCGGTGGCGGCGGCGTGCGCGAGCAGGGCGACGAGCAGGCCGGATCGCAGGGCGAAGCCGAGGGCGGAGCGCCGGGTTGGCGTGCGTCGCATGGTCAGAACGCCAGCCGGTAGCCGACCGAGCCCCGGACGTTGCGCCCCGGCTCCGAGACGCCAGCGTTGATGCGCTCGTAGTCGCGGTCGAGAATGTTGTCGATGCCGAGATTCACCACCACGCCCTGCAGCATCGGCTGGCTCGGCACCCACTGCACGTACACGCCGAACACCGAGTAGCCGCCGCGTTCGTCGGCAGCGTCGTCGACGGCGTCGAAGCGGGTGGCGAACTCGCCGCGCACGCCGACGATGCTGTCGATCTCGCGCAGCTTCGCGCCCGGCGCCGGCGGTCAGGGTGTCAGCCTTCAGCAGGCCCAGCTTTTCGCCGGTCGCCTTGTCCTCGCCGTCGATGGTGTCGAACGCGGCGGAGAGGAAGAAGCGCGGGTGGTCGTAGCCGGCCTCGATCTCCACACCGCTCAGTTCGGCCTCGCCCCGGTTGATCGAGGTGGTGGTGCCGGCGTTACAGGGTCCGGCCCCGGGAACGAAGCAGCCGCGCGTCGGGGCGCCGCCGTTGACCTGGATATCGATCAGGTTGTCGACGCGGGAGTGGTAGTATAAGCCCTTGATCCGGAAGGAATCGCCGGTGCCGAGCAGGTCGCGGGCCTGGTAGCCGGCGCCGAACTCCACCGTGTCGGCGGTTTCCGGCTCGAGGTCGGGGTTGGGGACGAAGCTGTTCACGGCGGTGACGCCGGGGCGGATCGGGATCGAGAAGTGGGTCCCGTCGATGTAGAGCTCGTTGAACGACGGCGCCCGGAACGCCCGCGCGACGCTGGCGAAGCCGACCAGTCCCGGGACCGGCTCGTAGGACACGCCGAGCTTCGGCGACAGCGCGTCGGATTCGTTGCCGGTCTCGCCGTCGGCTTGGTTCTCGAAGTAGTCGAAGCGGACACCCGGAATCACCCGAAGCGTTCCGGGAACCGCGCCGGCGATCTCGAACTCGCCCTGCAGGAACGCCCCGAACAGCGTGGCGTCCGCGTTCGGCACGCCGTCGCTGGTGCCGTCGGCGGTCGCGCTGTTGGTGCCGGTCTGCTCGTCCCGGTTGCCGTCGACACCGTAGACCAAGGTGAGGCGGGTGCCCTCCGTCACCGGCAACCGGTTGCGGTTGCTGACGTCGAAGCCCACGGTCTGGACCGTCTGCTCGGTCTCCACGCTGGTCGACGGGTTGGTCTCGGTGTTGGCGTTCTCGGTGAAGTAGACAAGTGCGTCCGCGTCGACCCAGGAGACCATCAAGGGCGCGTAGGTCACCCTCGCGCTGACGGTGTCGCTGCGCATCTTCTTGTCTACCGCCGGGCGCGCGGCCGTGACCGCGTTGCCGTCCTGGCCGTTGTCGGGCTCGACCGCGTCGTTCGTGAAGCCGAGATAGGACAGCGTGAGTTCCAGGCCGTCGCCCAGCCTTGCCTTACCCTTGACCAGCCCGGACAGGATGTCGTCCTCGGATTCCAGGTCCTGGCCGCTGCCGAGACGGATGTCGTCGGAGGCGCGCCCAGGCCGGCGACCACGTCGGTGTCCGCGGAGGGCCGGCCGGCGGCGACCAGGCTGGTCATAAACTCGTCGTTGACGCCCTGGTAGCCGACCTTGGCGCGGCCGCCCACGGTCTCGCCCGGCGCCAGCAGGTCGTCGGTGTCGAGGGTGCGGAACGACATTACGCCGCCGATCGCGCCGCTGCCGTACAGCGAGGACGCCGGGCCGCGCAGCACCTCGGCGCCGCCCAGCATCTCCGGGTCCAGGAAGAACCGGCCGTCGTGGCCGGAGATGAAGTTCTGGCGGGTGCCGTCGATCCGGACCTGGACGTTCTCGCCCTGGGCGCCGCGGATGCTCGGCACCTGGCCGGTGCGCCGCGGGCCGCCGTCGAAGAACACGCCGGGTGTCGCGCGGAACAGGTCGCCGGCGCTCGAGGGATCGGCGCCGTCGATCGCCTCGCGCTCGATGACCGTGACCATGCCCGGATACGAGAAGGCCGGTCCCGGATCTCGGGTGGCGCTGACGCTGATCGCGTCCAGTTCGAGCGTGCCGCCGCCCGCGGCGGCGGACTGGGCTCGGGCAACTCCGGAGCCGAGCGCGGTGCCGGCGAGAAGGGCTGCGACGACGGTGGCGTGCGTGAGGCGCTGCATTCTGATCCCCTTGCGGTCCCCTGGACCCGCGCTGTCGGCGCGGTCGGGAAAATCCGAGGCTATTGTCCGGTCAAGCCAACGAGCCCCAGGCGGGCGACCAGGAGGGAATGATGTTCATCGCCATGAACCGGTTTCAGGTGGCCTGCGGGCGAGAAGCAGAGTTCGAGGAGGTGTGGCGCTCGCGCGACACCCAACTCGCCAGCGTGCCGGGCTTCCAGACTTTCCACCTGCTGCGCGGCCCGGAGGCCGAGGACCACACGCTGTACTCCTCGCACACGGTCTGGGAGAGCCGGGTGGCCTTCGAGGGCTGGACCAAGTCGGAGGCGTTCCGGCAGGCGCACAAGGACGCCGGCAACCACAAGAGCCTCTACCTTGGCCATCCCCGGTTCGAGGGCTTCGAGGTCGTGCTGATACTTTGATCCCGCCGGTCCGGCCGGCGAGCCGGTTACGGCGATGACGGCTCCAGCGGCTCCAGGGTCGGGTGGCGACCGTCGACCAGGCGGTGGCTCTCGGCGATCAGCCGCGCCAGCCGGCGGCGGTCGACCTTGCCGACGGCGTTGCGCGGCAGCGAGTCGAGGCGCACCCAGGCGCGCGGGCGCTTGTGCCGGCTGAGCGGGGCGGCCAGCGCCTCGGCCCGCTCCCGCCAGTCCGAACCGGCGGCGGCCTCGACCGCGGCGACGATCACGTTCTCCCAGTATTCCGACGCCAGGGCGACCACCCCGACCTCGCCGAGCGGCGACAGGGCCGCCTCGATCTCCTGCGGAAACACCTTGTAGCCGCCGGTGTTGATGACGTCGTGGGCGCGGCCGGCCAGCAGCACGCGCCCGCTTGCGTCGATCGACCCAAGGTCCCCGGTGGGGTGGTACGCGTGCGGCGGGCGCGGGGAGAAGCCGTCGGCGGTGCGATAGCCGCAGAACAGCTGCGGCCCCATCACGTGGATCTCGCCGGTCTCGTCGGGTGGAAGCTCGGCACCGTCAGGTCCGCGCACCGCCACGTCGACCCCCGGCGGTGGCCAGCCGAGGCAGGCACCGCCGCCTCCGACATCGTCCGCGCCGTACCACCGCTCGGTCTCCGCCGGCTCGAGCACGGTGATCGGGTTGACCATCTCGCTCATCCCGTAGGTGACCCGGATCACCGGGCCGAACACCGCGCGGGCCGCCGTGTACAGGCCGGGCGACAGGGTGGCGGTGCCGGTCCACACCGTGCGGATGTGGTCGAAACGGCGATCGCCGACCGCCTCGACGATCCGTCGCAGCACCGTCGGCGGCGCAAACAGGTCGGTCACCGAGCGGTCGTCGAGGGCGCGCCGCACCGCCCCCTCGTCGATGCCTTCCAGCAGATGCACCGAGGCGCCGGACTCCAGGAAGGCGAAGGTGAGCAGCGAGGCGCCGTGGCTGAACGGGGTCATCAGCAGGACCCGGTCGCCCTCGCCGACCCGGCGCGGCATGGCGGCGCGCAGCATGACGATCGACGCGGTCCAGGCCGCCTGGTCGACGATCGCCGCCTTCGGCCGGCCGGTGGTGCCCGAGGTGAAGGTGGCGCGGGCGTGGTCATCGGCAGCCGCCAGCCGCCAGCGGAACGGCGTCATCGCCGCCATTTCGCCGCCGGCGTCTTCGACCCCGCCGCCATCGACGACGGTGCGGCCGGGACCATGGGGTTCGGTATCCTCAGGGTCGCCGACCAGCACCCCGGCCCGCATCACCTCCAGGCAGTAGGCGATCTCCTCGGTCGCCAGCCCGGCGTTCAGCGCCACCTCGCAGCCGCCGGCGAGCTGGATGGCGTAGCTGCGCCACACCGCCTCGACCCGGTTGCGGCACAGATGCGCCACCGCCACGCCGGGGCCGACCCCGGCGGCCGCCAGCCGGTCGGCGAGGACGGCGGCGCGCCCGGCCAGGTCGGCGAAGGCCAGCACTCCGCCGCGACCGTCGACCGCGGCGACGCGCCCGCCGAACCGGGCACAGAACCGCGGGACGGCCAGGGCGCGGGGCACGAACACCGGCCGCCCTCAGGCCGTCAGCTCGAACAGGGTGGTCTGGTCCATGCCCTCGCCGAACCAGGCGCGGATGGCGGCTTCGCGCGGTCCCAGATAGGCGGTAACGCCGTCTTCCTGGACCATCGGCACGTCGTGGCCGGGGACCAGCACCGTGCCCGATCGCGCCCGCCACATCCGCCAGATCATCGCGATGGTGGCGCGGCTGACCGCGGCGTCGTAGGTCATGTCGGTGTCGCCGGACACCAGTTCGGCCCGGTTCTTGGCGGCGTCGCCGGTGAAGATCACGTCGCGCTCCGCCCCGGCCAGCCGGAACACCAGGCAGCCCGGGGTGTGGCCGGCGGCAAGATGGGCGGTGACGCCCTCCAGCACCGTGCCGCCGTCGCGCGCCCGCTCCACCCCCGGCCGGCGGCGCAGTTCCTCCACATACAGTTCCGGTACCGGGGTCTCGCCCCAGGGCACGGTGACCGCCCAAGCCATCTCGTCGTCGCCGATCACGATCCGGGCGTTGGCGAACATGGTGAAGTTGACCGAATGGTCGTAATGGCTGTGGGTCAACAGCACGTCGGTCACCTCGGCCGGCGCGAGGCCGTGCTCGGCCAGCCGCTGCAGCAGCGTGGTGCGCATGCCGAAGCCGCCGGTGTCGACCAGGGCGACCCGGCCGTGGCCGCGCAGCAGCGCGACGGTGCTCCAGCCGAGGCTGCCGTGGCAGACCGATTTGCCCGGATAGCCGGTCATCAGGACGTCGATACGCCAGCCGCCGGTGTCGAACCGCATGGTTTCGCTCATGGTCCCGCTCTCCCCGCCGCAAGGCGGCGTCTGGACGACGCCGTCTCGGTCATACCCCAGTTGCGGGGGGCGATGGAAATCGCGGAGTGCCAACACGCGTTCGAACCGAACGAGGGTCGGTCTTTAAAGGCGGGGCCCGCGGGCGAGCGTCATCCGGCGCGCGTCGAGCAGGGCGGCGAAGCGGTCGCCGGCCAGGTAGGCCAACTCGTCGGCGCGCGGCCCGGCCACCGGGTCGCGCGCCGCGAGTATTTCGTCCGGCTCGCCCGGGTGGCACATCACCAGCGGTCGGTCGCCGCCGTGGCTCAGATACGCCGCGAAGTCGCCGTCGACGGAGCGCCCCCGGTGGAACGACGTCACCCCGGTGAAGCCGCGGTTCATCGCAAGGCCGGCGGCGTCGGCCGTGCGGTCGAGCGGACGGGCCAAGGCGGCGATCACCAGCGCGCGCGGCGCGTCGACCCGGCGCCGCAGGATGCGCGCCGCCGACTCGGCGCAGGATCGCAGCCAGGTCGTCCGGCGGTCGAGGCGGCGGCCGAACAGGCCGAGCACCGCCTCGCGGATTCCGGGCAGCAGATGGACGTGCTGGTGGCCGTCGAGGAAGTCCGGGGCCCGGCCCAACGCCGCCTCGAACGCGTCGAGCTGGCGCTCGATCTCGCCGGCGATCTCGGCGACGTCGATCCGACCCAGATGGGCCAGCCGGATCAGCCGGCCGAGCGCCGGCATCCGGCCGGCCGGCGCCAGGCCCGGCATGGCCCCGACCGGGGCGTGGTCGGTCAGCGTCACGTGCAGCCCGACGTCGATCCGCCCGGCCAGTTCCCCGAGCCGGTCCGCCTCGACAGCCCACTCCGGGAACAGCGTCATGCAGCTGGTCGCCGACAGCCTGCCGGCCACCGCCAGCGCGCGGATGCCGCGCCCGACACCCGGCGCGATGCCGTAATCGTCCGCGCAGAGCACCAGCGCCCGCCGTTGATGAAGGTTAACGCTCATCGCTCTTGCGTCCGGATCGCGGAGAGAGGATAGGTGAACTCGCGGCGTTGTGCTGAACACGACGCTCCCGCGGGCCAGATGGACACGACACCGGACATCACAGCGTTGAGCTGCGCGCAGTCGGGGCTGGACCGGTCCGGCCTGTCGGTCGTCGTTCCGGCGTACAACGAGGCGGACAATCTCGACCCATTGGTGGAAAGGCTGACGGCGGTTCTGGACCGGATCGGCCTGCCCTACGAGATCGTCGTCGTCGACGACTGTAGCAGCGATGCGACCTACGATCGACTGCTGGCGTTGCACGCCCGCGATCCCCGCGTCAAGGCGGTGCGGTTCAGCCGCAATTTCGGCAAGGAGATCGCGCTGGCGGCGGGGCTTCGCCACGCCCGCGGCGCGGCCGTGGTGCTGATGGACGCCGATCTCCAGCACCCGCCGGAGCTGATCGAGACGTTCGTCGCCGAGTGGCGCCAGGGCGCCCAGATCGTCTACGGCAAGCGCGACCGCACCGGCGAGACACCCGGCGTCCGGCGCTGGCTGACACGACGCTTCTACCGGCTGTTCGACGCGGTCGGCGAGGTCAAGCTGATGCGCGACGGCGGCGACTTCGCGCTGTTCGACCGCAAGGTCGTGCAGGCCTTGAACGCGCTGCCGGAGCGTGGCCGCTTCGGCAAGGGGCTGTACGCCTGGGTCGGTTTTCGGCGGGTGGCGGTGCCGTTCCGGCCGGAGGAGCGCCACGCCGGGCATTCGCGATGGTCGTTCTGGCGGCTCTGGATGCTGGCGCTGGACGCGGTCACGGCGTTCAGCGTCATGCCGCTGCGGGTGTGGTCCTATGTCGGCGTGTTGGTGTCGCTGGTGGCGCTCTGCTATGGGGCGTTCATCGCCGTGCGCACCCTGATCGAAGGCATCGATGTGCCGGGCTATGCCTCGCTGATGGTGGCGGTGGCGTTCTTCGGCGGGCTTCAGTTGATCACCCTCGGGGTGCTCGGCGAGTACCTCGGCCGGGTGTTCACCGAGGTCAAGCGACGGCCGCTCTACCTCGTGGACCGCGCGATCGGCATCGATGAAGTCGTGGAGATCGGCGTCGCGCAGGAGCCGGCGCGCCGATGATCGTCGCCGAGCGTTCCGGTTGGCGGGGAGCCATGCTCGCCCTGACGGCGGTCGCGGCGGCCTGGGTGGTGCTGGCGTGGCCGTGGCTGGTCGGCGGGCTGACCATCCCGTGGGACGCCAAGATCCACTTCCAGGCGATGCTGCGCTGGCTGGCCGAGCACCTCGCCCGGGGCGACCTGCCGCTGTGGATGCCGGAGACCTTCGGCGGCCGGCCGGCGCTGGGCGACCCGCAATCGATGATCCTGTCACCCGGTTTCCTGATTCTGGCGGCGCTCGATTCCGAGCCCTCCGCCTGGGCGGGTGACGCGGTGGTGCTGGTGGAATTGCTGATCGGCGGCCTCGCCACCGCGCTGTTCGGCCTGCGCCGTGGCTGGCACCCGGCGGCGGCGGTGCTGGCGGGGCTGGTGATGATGGTCGGCGCCTCGGCCTCCGGCCGCCTGCAGCACACCCTGCTGGTGCAGAGCCACGCCTTCGTGCCGGTGGTGCTGCTGGCGATCGACGCGGCGATCGACCGGCCGACCGTGGTGCGCGGGGCGCTCGCCGGGCTGGCTCTAGGGGTGCTGGTGGTCGGTCGGGACCAGGTAGCCTATCTCGGCCTGATCGCGCTCGCCGCGTTCGTCGTGGCGCGCTGCGCCGCTCCCGGCGATCGCCTCGGCTTCCTGCGCGAGCGCGCCGGCGCCGGGCTTATAGCTCTCCTGGTTGCCGCCTCGGTGGCGGCGATCCCGGTGCTCGCCACCATCCAGTTCGCCGAGGTCAGCAACCGACCGGCCTTCGACTACGCCGTTGGTGCCTCGCAGTCGCTGCCCCCCGCCGGCCTGCTGACCGCGCTGATCCCGAACCTGTTCGGCTCGGTGACCTCGGACGCCGCCTACTGGGGGCCGGGTAGCGACCCCTGGCGGCCGTGGGTGCCGGCCGACCGGACGACCGTCCAGCTGTACTCCGGCATGGTTCCGATCGTTCTGATCGTGTGGATCGGGGTGCTGCGTGGCGGCCTGCTTCGCGGTGGCGGCTGGCTCCTCGCCGGGCTGGGGTTGTTCTATGTGATCTACGCCGTCGGTCATCACACGCCGGTGTTCAAGGTGCTGTTCGACTACCTGCCGGGGGTCGACAAGTTCAGGCGACCGTCGGACGCCACCTTCTCGATCGGCGCGGTGGCGGCCCTGTCGGCCGGCTGGTTGTGCAACAGGGTGGCCCGCGAGGGTGTGGCCCCCGCTGGCATCCGGCGCCGGGCCGCCGAGGTCGCGGCGGTGGCCGTCCTGGCCGGCCTCGCGGTCTGGGTGGCCGTGCACCATGACCATCTGGCGGCGGCGTTGCCGCCGCTCGCCGTGGCGCTGGCGCTGGCCGCGGTGGCGGTCGGCCTGCTGGCCTGGGCCGGAGCCGCGGCGCAGGCCGGTCTGCTGTGGAAGCGCGACGCCGTGCTGGCCGGACTGATCGTCCTGACCTTGATCGACCTGCGCGTGTTTACCGTCGGCAACCCGCTGAACGCCCGGCCGATCGAGCCGTTCGCGGTCCTCGACGAGCCGGCGGAAGTGCCGCTGGCGGCCTGGATGGAGGCCCGGGTGGCCGAACTCGAGGCAAGGGAGGGGCCGGTGCGGGTCGAGGTGCTCGGTCTCGGTGGCGCCTGGCAGAACGCCCCGTTGGTCATCGGGGTGGAGAGCACGCTCGGCTACAACCCGCTGCGGCTCGCCGACTACGACACCGCGGTCGGCGCCGGGCAGAACTCCGATTCCTGGCCGGCCCGGCGGTTCGGCACCCTGATGACGGGCTACCGCTCGGACTTCGCCGACCTGCTCGGCGTCCGGCTGATCGCGCTCGGCGCGCCGATGGAGAGCATCGACCCGGTCGGGGCGGTTTCGTACGGCCCGCCGCTGCGGATCGGCGGCGCCTGGGTCTACGAGAACCCGCGCGCGTTGCCACGCGTGCTGTTCATCGGCCTGGAAGGTGCCCACCCGCACGACCCGGATGCGCTGGTCGCGAGCGGCGGGCTGCCGGCGCTGGATTGGCGGCGCGAGGCGTTGATCGATCCGCTGCCGGAGCCGTTGCCGGAGACCTTGCCTGCCGCCGCCGATCCCTCGCCAGCGGGCGAAGTGCGGATCGTGGCGCGCACCAGCGACCGTGTCGATCTCGAGGTTGTTGCCCGGCGCCATGGCTTCGTCGTGCTCCACGACATGGCCTATCCCGGCTGGGTCGTCCATGTCGACGGCGAAGCCCAGGAGCTGCGGCGCGCCAACGCGCTGTTCATGGCGGCGGCGGTGCCGGCCGGGCAGCACACGGTATCGTTCGCCTACGAGCCGCTCACTCCGGAAAACCTCTGGGCCATGCTGACCGGCGGCGACTAGTGGGCGGCTTGCTCCCGCTGTTGCGGCAGTTCGCCGGGTTTGCCGCCGTCGGAGTGGCCGGGCTGGTGGCGCATTACGGGGTGTTGACCGCGCTGGTGGAACTGGCCGGCGTCGACGCCGTGCTGGCGTCGGTGGCCGGGTTCGTGGCTGGCGGGTTCGTCAACTACGGCTTGAACCGGCGTCTGGTCTTCCGGTCCGACCGTGCCCACCGCGCCGCGGGGCCGAGGTTCCTGGCGGTCGCCGCCAGCGGCCTGGTCCTGAACGCGGGGTTGATGGCATTGCTGGTCGATCACCTCGGCGTCCACTACCTCGCCTCCCAGGTGCTGGTGACCGCCAGCCTGACGGTCTGGCACTTCCTGTTGAACCGGTTCTGGACGTTTCGCACCTGACCCGTCTCACGATCCGTCGGCGCGCCGACGCCGACGTCGACGCGGCCCGGGCGGACGGGTCGCGGCCTCCACGGCGAGTTCGGAACTGGCTTCACCCGCCCGCCGCTCGAACACCATCACGTGGCCATCGACGTCATCCGCTCGGTCGCGGCGGATGACGCCGCGTTCGTGGTGGCGGAGCGCCAGTCCGGCTTCGGCGGCGACCCTCTGCACGTAGTCTGCCGAATGCGCGAAGCGGCGCGACGGCCGCAGGCGGCGCTCGACGCCGGGACCCTCGGGTTCCGCCGCTTCGACGGTGAGGGCGAGCAACCCGGCATCGGCGAGGCGCGCGCCGGCGGCGTGCAGCAGCGGGGCGAGGTCACCGAGGTAGATCAGCACGTCGGCGGCGGTGACGAGGTCGAAGCGCCGGGTCTCGGCGGCGAGGTGCTCGCATAATTCGGCCGTGTGCAGCGTGTCGTAGACGGCCTTGCCGGCGGCCTCGGCGATCATCGCCGACGACAGGTCGACGCCCTCCATCCAACGCGTCCGGGCTCGCAGCCGCTCGCCGACCAGCCCGGTGCCGCAGCCGAGGTCGAGCAACGATCCGAACGTGGCGTCTTGACCCCGGACCGCCTCGATCGCCCGCAGCAACAGCACCGGACCCTGGTAGCCGAGGTCGACCAGCAGCGACTTCTCGAAGCGCGGCGCGTACTCGTCGAACAAGGCGGTCACGTAGGCCGGCGGCAGGGTGTCGGGCGGCGGCGTGGCGCCGAGCAGGGCTAGGTGGGGCAGGGCGCCGTGGCGGTCGTCGGGGCTCATCGCCAGGTATCGCGAGAACGCCTGGACGGCGCGGTCACGCTGGCCGGCGGCGACCGCCGTCTCGGCGATCAGGAAGTGCAGGTCCGGCCAGTCCGGCGTCAGGTCGAGGGTCTGCTCGAGGACCGACAGGGCGCCGACGGCGTCTCCATCCAGCGCCAGCGCCAGCGCCACCTCGACCCTACGGTCGGCTCTCAGATTTCCGGAGGTCATCGGGGACGAACGGATGCCGGTCGGTGCCCGAAGCGGGCGCGCTCAAGGCCCCAGGGGCCCGACAGTCGACCGGTGTGTCCGAACCTCCCCGTCGTCGCGACGACCTGGAATAAATACCACGCCCGAGATCGTGGCGCATCGTGGACGATGGCGGGCGGCTTCGCTATCGCCCAGCCGCAGCATCACCGGCGACGTGACCAGCGACCGCCTATCGGTTGGCGTGGGCCAGAACAGCGCCGAACAGCACTTGCAGGCCGGGAAGCTGGTCCTCGAGCCGGGTGTTCTCGGCCTCGTTGTGGCTGATGCCTTGGTCGCACGGCGTGAACAGCAGCACCGTCGGGGCGATCCGGGCGAGGTGATAGGCGTCGTGGCCGGCCTGGCTCATCATGTCGAGGCACTTCACCCCGAGCTCGGCGGCTGTGCGGCGCACAAGGTCGATCAGGCCGGGATCGAAGCTGGTCTCGCCGAAGGTCCAGGCATCGCCGACGGCGATGTCGGTGTTGGTCTCGGCGGCACAGGCGGGCAGGGAGGCCCGGATGCGCTCCTCCATCTCGGCGGTCAGCCGGGGATCGGGGCTGCGAAAGTCGACGAACAGCGCCGCCCGGTCGGAAATGATCCCCGGGATGTTCGGCGAGGCCTCGATCCGGGCAACCGTCGACTTGCCTTCCCGGTCGGCGTAGTCGTGACCGACCCGGTTCACCGCCAGCGCGACGCTCGCGGCGCCGACCAGGGCGTTGCGGCGGCGCGCCATCGGCGTCGGGCCGCTGTGCGCGTTCTCACCGGTGACCTCGATCCGCATGCCACGCGCGAGATACGGGGCGGTAACCACGCCGAGTGGAATGCCGGCCTCCCACAGCGCCGGGCCCTGCTCGATGTGGATTTCGAAATAGCTGTCGATCGCCCGTCCGCCGACTGGTGCGGTGCCGGCCCAACCGATGGCGTCCAGCGCGTCGGCCACCGTGGCCCCGGACTGGTCGGCGCGGGCCAGCGCCCAGTCGAGGTCGTGAACCCCCGCGAACACGCCCGAGCACAGCATCGGCGGCGGGAAACGGCCGCCTTCCTCGTTGGTCCAGTTCACCACCTCGATCGTCCGCCGGGTCTCGATGCCGGCATCGTCGAGGGCGCGCAGGATCTCGAGGCCGGCCATGACGCCGAGGATGCCATCGAAACGACCGCCGGCAGCCTGGGTGTCGAGGTGGCTGCCGACCAGCACCGCCGGCAGCGTCGGGTCGCTGCCGGCGCGGCGCGCGAACATGTTGCCGAGCCGGTCGACGGCGACGCCGTAGCCGGCATCCTCGGCCCACGAGCGGAACAGGTGGCGGACCTCGCCATCGGCTGCCGACAAGGTGAGCCGGGACAGACCGCCGCGCGATCCCCTGCCGATCTCGGCCGAGACCATGAGCGTATCCCAGAATCGGTCGCCGTTGATCGGCGGGAGGTTGCTGGCCATGGGGAAGGACCCGGATGGTGAAGCGGCGATGGTAACCCGCCGTTTACCCTGCTCGCCAAGGGTTCCTTCATCCCGGCCGCCGATGCTGCTTCGGTGGCATCAGGAATGGGGGTTCCGACATGATCAGCGGCGTTTCCGGGGTATCGTCCCCTCTGCAGTTGGGAGCCGCGGCGCCCAAGCCGGCGCCGAGCGCGCAGCCGGTGCCCGCCGTCGGCGCCCTGCCCGGACAGGCCGGAGCCGGTATCGGCGACCTCCAGGGCGTTGCGCAGTCCGCCGTGGGGCGTGGTCAGATCATCGATATCGCGGCCTGACGCCGACCTTCCGCGCCGGCCTCGCGGTCTGCTAGAACGCGGTTATGAACCGCCGGCCGCCCGAGCCCGTTTCCAAAAGCGCCATCGCCGCCTACGAGCGCGACGGGATCGTCTGCCTGCGCGGGGTGTTCGACGCCGAGTGGGTCGCCTGCATGGGCGAGGCCGTGGACCGCGCCATGGCGGCACCGGGTGCTCACGGCGAGGAGTACGCCCGGGACGGCGGCCGGTTCTTCGGCGACCTGGACCTCTGGCGACGGCACGAACCGTTCCGGCGCTTCGTGTTCGAATCCCCGGCCGCGGAGATCGCCGGCCAGGTCATGCGATCCTCCAAGGTCAATTTCTTCTACGACCAGCTGCTGGTGAAGGAGCCGGGGACCGCCGAGCGCACTCCGTGGCACCAGGATCAGCCGTACTGGGCGGTGGCGGGCCGGCAGGTGTGCTCGATCTGGGTGCCGTTCGACCCGGTCCCGGAGGACACCTGCGTCGAGTACGTCGCCGGTTCGCACACCTGGTCGGAGTTCAGCCCCTACCATTTCGCCGACGGCACGCCCTACGCCGGAACCGGCCTGCCGCCCCTGCCCGATATCGAGGCGGAGCGCGAGCGCCACCGCATCGTGCGTTTCGCGCTTCATCCCGGCGACTGCCTGGTGTTCCAGGCGATGATCGTCCACGGGGCTCCAGGCAACCGCGGAACGTCCCGTCGGCGCGCGTTGGCGACCCGCTGGACGGGCGATGACGCCCGGTACTGCGTGCGGGCGGGCGAGGTGGCGATCCCCACCTCCGACCCCGGCCTCGGCCACGGCGACCCGATGGACTGCGAGGCGTTCCCGGTGGTTTGGCGGGGTTGACCCGGTGGTCTGGCGGGGTTGACCCGGTGGGCCGACGCCGGCGCTAGTAGGCTGTTGAAGACGTCGGCGGAGCGTCCGATGCCGCCGTGATTCGCCCGATCGGCGAGGTGATCGGGGTGGATTGATGCGATTGTGCCGCGTCGGCCGCCGTTGCAAGGTCCGTCCCATGATGAAACTCCGCGCCCTCTGGTCCGGCGATCTTGCGCTCGTTGACGCCTTCTGGACCTGGACGGTGGCGGTGGGGCTGCTGGTCAACATCGCCACCAGCGTCCTGTTCCTGGTGCTGATCCTGCAGGACCAGCTCCTGGCCGCCATGCTGGTCGGCTATGGGGTCTCGGTGCCCTACAACATCGTCGCGACCGTCGGTGTCTGGCGCTCGGCGGCGCGCTACGGCGGTCCGTCGCTCCACGCGACCCTGGCGCGCGTCGCGAGCGCCGTTCTCATGGCGGGCCTGACGCTGACGTGAGACGGCCCCGACGCCAAGGTTCATCCTGGGGCCTTCCAAGCGGCTTAGGGACTTGGCGCATCCACGGCCGCAACCTTCTCGTGCTCGCCCATGCCGCTTAACAGGCATCTGAGGACATCCGAGCCGGTGATCATCCGATGCGCTCCCGGCGACCAGAGGAGCATGACCGTTTCATCATGGCCGGCGTCTTGTGCGCGCAGTGTGGCCAGTATGCCGAGGGCCTTGTCGAGGGTTTCGGTCGGCCTGGCGACCACCGCCGGGCGATGACAGTAATCGCCGAGCGCGACATCGCGCCCGAGGACCAGAAAGTCCCGCAGGAAGGCGTTCGCGTTCAGCAGCAGGCGCGGCTTGCCTTTCCCGTCCTGCAGCACGACCCACTTCTTCCGCGACGCGGCCAGCTTGCGGACGAAGGGATCGTCCTGCGCGCGGTCGATTGCGGGGAAGACCGGGCGATCGTCGTCGAAGGGCAACGGCACGATGCTCTCGGGATCGAGGGGTCTGCCCTGGTCCTGCACGACGAGGTCGTCGAGCGCGAGGAAGTTGATCGCCCCGATCGCCTCCACGCGACCCACCTCGCTGCCGGTATTCACGGCATGGTAACGAAGGATGTTGTGCAGCTCGCGTTCACGGAACCAGGGAACGGATTCGGTACCGACCCATGCGTCCAGAAGCAGGGCTGTGGGCTTTGCCAGGGGCCACAGCAGGATGCGGTAGAACCGCAGAACCGGCGCGAAGATCGCGACCGCCCGCAGTGCATTGCGGGAGAAGTAGGCCTGGGGACCGATCTCACCCAACGCGGTGATGACGACGGTGGAGAAGAGAAAGGCGAGCACACCCGTCATCACGGAGTCCGCCAACATGGTCAGAAGCACGTTGATGGCGACGTTACCGATGAGGATTGTGACGAGCGTGAAGTTTGCATCGCGCCTGAGTTCGAGGGCGCTCGAGGCGGTCTTGTCGCCCGCTGCGGCCGCCGCCTCGAGCCGCAGGCGGCTGAGGCTGAAGACGGCGATGTTCGACCCGGAGAACAGGGCCGATTGCGAGACGCAGAAAGCGATCCCCAGCCAGGTCAGCTCGTCGTTCATGAGATTTCCTTTAGACTTCGGGTGAACCGGCCTGTTGCGCCAGCGGTTCCGCCGGAGGCGTCGGGGAGCCCGAACCGGTCGTTGCCGGGTCGCGACGAGGGACTACGTCTGCAGTTTCCCGTGCGCCTTCCGCCAGGTGGCACTTGCGCGGGCGCTCGGTACTACAACTCGTCGGAAGAAATCTGTGCTCGTGCGCTGAATCGCCGGCGCGACTCGTCGACCACCTCTGCTTTCGCATAGGCGACGACTCCGGGTTCGTCTGCGAAAGTGGTGGGCGTTGAACAGCCTGCTAGGCGTTCGCTGCGATCTCGGACCGCAGGATATCGATGGTGTCTAGAGTCGCTTGGATCATCCGGTGCAGTTCGTCCAGGAGCGCGTCGATCCGGTCGGCCGGCATCGCGGCGATCTCGCCTTCCAGCCGGCGGCAGAAGGCCATGACCTCAATGAAGCCGAGGTTGCCCGAGGCCGACGCGATGGCGTGCGCGGTGCGGCTCAGTTCCGCCCGGTCGCCCAGCCGACGGGCTTCGTGGAGCGCCGCTGAGCGGCGCCCCAGTTCATCGCGCAGCAAAGACAGGAAGCTCCCGATCCTGCCGTCGCCGAAGGTGGCGCGCTGTTCGTCGTAGATGGCGCGGTCGATCACGTTGCGGCTCCGGCAGAAAGCGCGGTTCGACGGGCGTCCGGCGCGTACTTCGGCAACGGCGCCGATGATGGCCTTGGAGGGTGTCGGCGTCGTGACGTAAACATCCATCCCCGCGGCTTCAGCGTGGCTCCGATCCTCGACGTTCGCTGCTACCGAGAGGGCGATAACCGGGAGCACGGCGACGGCCCGATCTTCCGACGCCCGCATGCGTCGGGTCAACTCCAACCCGTCCATCACCGGCATCCGGACCGTGACGAAGGCGAGGTCGAAGCGCGCCGTGCCGAGCCATCGCAGGGCATCGGCGCCATCCGACGCACTTGTCACTTGGTGGCCGGCTCGTACCAGCATGCCCGACAGGTTGCGTCGGCTCTCGTCGGCGTGGTCGACCAGCAGGATGAACGCCGGCGTCACCGTGTGGTCACGGACGTCGGTGGCGGGCGAGGGCAGCGGCCGGACGATCATCGGGGCACTCCTGCATCTCAAGGTAGATCATTATATCATATTTGGCACCTGTTACTTTAGTGTAAATGTGACTGAACGGTGCGCGGCGCCGCCCTCGGGCCGGAGTCAGGCGTACGACAGAGGCAGGGCGGTGGTCAGCTTGATCTCCTCCATCGCGAAGTTCGAACTTACGTCCATCATCGGCACCGCCGCGATCAGTCGCTTGTAGATCGCGTCGTAGCTTGCGATGTCCGGGACAACGACCTTCATCACGTAGTCGATGTCGCCGCTCATCCGGTAGACCTCGACGACCTCCGGGATATCGGCGACCGCGGCGGCGAATTGCTGCAGCCACTCCAGGTCATGGCGGTTGGTACGGATCCGCACGAACACGGTGACGCCCAGATTGATGCGGGCGGGATCCAACAAGGCGACGCGGGCGCGTATCACGCCGGCCTTTTCCAGGTTCTGAATGCGCCGCCAGCACGGCGTGGTCGACAGCCCGACCCGATCGGCGATGTCGGCCAGAGCCAGATCGGCGTCGACCTGCAGGAGCGTGAGAATTTTTCGATCGATAGCATCCATAGGAATTTATTCTATAGAAAGACGGTTTGGATGGAAAGAACGCAAACTATTTGCGCGCGACCGTGGGTACGCTGACTTCAAGTGGGCGCGCAAAGGTTGGAGGGATTTCATGAACCGACTGTTCAACGAGCATCCGAACTCGGTCGGCGAGAGCTATTCTGAACACATGGGCGTGGCCTTTGGCTTCGGTTTCCGGATGGTCCTGGCCGGCCTTGCCTGTCTGGTCCACGGGGTTCTGCCGTTCCTGTTCGTGAAGACCGGCAGCCGCACGATCAACGTGCTGCACGACCGGATGGTCGCGCAACGGGTCCGCAAGCCGGGTCCGACCCCTGAGGCTGGGCGGGCCGCCGCTTGACGCTTCAGCGATCGAGGACCGACAGGTCCAATTCGTAGGACTTTCCGAGAAACATCACGTGCCCCGAGTGGTCGGCCCGGGCGTCGCCGGTGTTGGGGTGCACGAAGACGTCGAGATCGCCCCGGTTCAGCGCCAGCCAGGGGACGATGGTTGCGAACAGCGCCGGAACGAACTTGATCTGGTAGCTCCACATCGGGTGCGGCCCGACCGGCTTCTCGTGGAAACGCCCCATCTCGGCTCCGGGAAAGCGCGCGGCCATTCGGTCGTAGAGCGCGCGCGCCGGGTCGCTGGTCGCGGCGTCGAAATAGACATGGGCGTGCCATGTCTGAATGGTGTCGGTCGACGGATCACTCATCAAAGGCCTCCGACGCCGATTATGGCGCAGGTCGCGCCGCTGCGCAGGCTCCGATTTTCGCGCCGGTTCCGCCGTCGGCGACCCGGGTCGACGGGCGGCCGCGCGCCGGTGCATAGTTTTCCGAACGCACCGCTACCCGGGAGACCGCCTTGGCCCATCACCGCATCACCGCCGGACCCGACACCGTCCACTGGGGTTGGTTCGAGGCCGCGCTTGAGCCGGTGATCACCATCGACAGCGGTGATCGCGTTACCGTTGAATCGGTTTCGGGGGGGCCGGCCAACCTGCCGGGCGAGGGTTTCCACGTGCCGCCCGAACTGCACCAGATTCACGAGCACGCCCAGCGCAAGCTGCAGGGCCACATCCTGACCGGGCCGATCGCGGTGCGCGGCGCCATGCCGGGCGACGTGCTGGAAATCCGGATCATCGACATCCGGCTGCGCCAGGACTGGGGCTACACCTTCGTGCGGCCGCTGGCCGGCGCCCTGCCGAACGATTTCGCCACCGGCGAGCAGATGATCGTGGCGCTCGACCGCGAGCGCAACGTCGGGCGCCTGCCTTGGGGCACCGAACTGCCGCTTCGACCATTCTTCGGCGTCATGGGCGTGGCGCCGCCGCCCGCCTGGGGCGCGATCTCCTCGATCCAGCCGCGCGCCCACGGCGGCAACCTCGACAACAAGGAACTTATCCCCGGGACCACGCTCTACCTGCCGGTCCACGCCGAGGGCGGCAAGCTGTCGCTCGGCGACGGGCACGGCGTGCAAGGCGACGGCGAGGTCTGCGTGACCGCCATCGAGACCGCCCTGGAGGGCACGGTGGAGGTGATCCTGCGCAAGGATCTCGGCTGGACCTACCCGCGGGCCGAGACCCCGACGCACCGGATGACGATGGGCATGGATGCCGACTTGGACGACGCCGCCAGCCACGCGCTGCGCCAGATGATCGACTGGATCACCGCCACAACCAACCTGTCGCGCCACCAGGCCTTCATGCTGATGAGCCTGGCGGCCGACGTCCGGGTCACGCAATTGGTGAACGAACAGAAGGGCATCCACGTGATGCTGCCGAAGTCGGTCCTGTGAACCCCGGGGTCGGCGATCCGCCCGATCAGCGTTTACCGATTGTTAACATTCTGCTAGCAGACTGCGTCAGCTGACAACCGTTGCGGGTATTGTCATGGACGCGTCCGATATCATCGGTTGGATCATCTACGGCCTGCTGTTCGTCGGCTTGGTGCGACTCGGCACACGGCGCGATGAGCCCCGAGGCCTCGACAGGCTGAACTACCGCCGCTGACGGGCCTTGGTCACCGGTCAGCGGGCGACGATCCGGGCCAGGGCCCGGCGTCCGGCGTCCAGCACGTCATCGAGATCGTCCGGGTCGACGTGCGGGTAGTGCTTGACCAGCCATTCGGGCGCGTCGAACGGGGTGTCGCGGTGGCGTTCGTGATCGATCGTCGCGTCCAAAAGGCCGACCAGGACCTGCAGCTTGTCGAGTCGCGAGATGCGATCGGCGGTCAGGTTTTGTGCCATGGTCGTCGGCTCCGGCTGCGGCTGGCCAACCCTATCCCGCCGGCTGCGGCTTGCAAACCATCCGCCATCCCCGAGCCGGCATCTGCCGTCCGTCAATCGTAGGCGGCGAGGCGGGCCCCCTGCCAAAGCAGCTCGTGCCGGTAGCCGCTGCTCACCGTTACGCTTCCCCCGCCCATCGACACGATCACCACGGTCTCGTCCTCGGCGCCGAGGACGTAGGCGCGGACATGACCCTGCCCAGGCTCGGCCTCCCATCGGACCGCGCCGACGGCGCGGAGGCGCGTGACCAGACGATCCAGCGCCGCGCAATCGTCCGGACCCAGCGTTGCCGGCGCCCGACGGCCCCGGAACGCGATCACCTCTCCCATGCAGGCATCCTCCGCGGAACGTTGCGTACCCTGAGGTAATGAACGCCTCGGTGGCCCGTAACACCCGCGGGAGGCGGCTCGACGGAACGTGATCGGCGGTGAGCGCTCGGGAGCGGAGGGCTACGTCGGCACGCTCATGATCAGACCGCCGTCCACCACGATCTCGGTGGCGGTGACGTACTTGGCCTCGTCGGACGCTAGGTAGAGGGCGGCGTAGGCGACGTCCCACGCGTCCCCCATGTGGCCCATCGGCACCTGGGCGTTGCGCTTGGCGATCAGCGCCGCGGCGTCACCGCCGGCCTGCTGCCCGGCGAGACGGACCTCGACCAGCGGGGTGTGCATGAGGCCAGGCACCACGGTGTTGCAGCGGATCCGCTCCTTGGCGTAGCTGACGCCGATGGCCCGCGACAGTTGCACCACGCCGGCCTTGGTGGCGGCGTAGGCGTGGATCGGCGACCCGATGTGCCGGTAACCGGCGACCGAGGCGACGTTGACGATGGCGCCGCCGCCGGTCGTGCGCATGTGCGGAATGGCATGGTGGCAGCCGAGATAGACGGTCTTCAGGTTGTGGTCCACCTGGCGGTCCCAGGTCGCCTCGTCCATTTCCGCCACGCCGCCCGGGATCGAGCCGCCGACGTTGTTGTGAATGACGTCGAGCCGGCCGAACCGGTCGACGCAGTCCTGCAGCAGAGTCTTTACCGTGGCGCCGTCGGTCAGGTCGCCGGCGGCAGCGTGACAGCGCCCCCCTTCCGACTCGATGATGCGCCGGGTTTCCTCGACCGCGTCGGCGACACGGTCGATCAGGTACACGATGGCACCTTCCCGGGCGTACAGAGTGGCGGAGGCCTTGCCGTTGCCCCAGCCGGGCCCGACCGAGCCGGCCCCAGCTACCACGATCACCTTGTCCTGCACGCGTCCGGCCATCGCCGCATCCTCCCGAGCTTTTACATTTCCGGCGATGCTGGCGCCGGCACGGGTCGGCGTCAACGCGGCCCGCGGAACGCTGCCACCGCCAGCGCGAGCCAGGCGAGGATGAGGAGCGTGCCGCCGGTGGGGGCGAGGAAGGTGCCGGGTCCCCAGCCGCTCATGCCTTGCACGTACAACGTGCCGGAGAACAGCACGACCCCGGCCAGCATCAGGGCGGCGCCCAGGGTGCCCCAGGCCCACTGGAAGCGGCTCCAGGCGGCACCGACGGCAAACAGCCCGATGCCGCTCAGCGCATGCCAGAACACCGCGGTCCACCAGATCCCGCCGGGATGGGTGGCGTCCGGGACGGCATGCGCGCCAAGGGCCGCGAGACCGACAGCGGCGGCGAGCAGGAGGGAGGACAACGTGAGCAGGATCCGGGGCATCAGCATGGCGGGACGCTAACACGGCTGGGGCGAGGGGCCATGGCGGAAGTCGAGGTTGCAGAATACCGTCTTGTCTACCTTCTCAAACCGGGGCAGGCTGATCGGAGATGGTCGGGGTGTGCAAAATTCTTCGGGCCTTGGGCCTGATGGCGGTTATCGGAGCGGGTGTGTTCGTCACGAGCGGGGACGCACACGCCGACCAGCCACTGGTCGGCGTCGTGAAGTCCGCCGAGGGTGATGTCGCGCTGATGCGGGCGGGCAGCGTTCTGGTTGCCGCGCTCGGGACCGAGGTACAGCTGCGCGATCGCCTGCGGACCGGGCCGGACGGCGCGGTCGGCGTCACCCTGGAAGACGGCACGTTGATCTCGCTCGGCTCGAATTCGGTGTTCGAGTTCACGGAGTTCGAGTACGCCCCCCAGCGCGGCGCCTTCGGCTTCCTTGGCGCCCTGCTGGGCGGCACGATGCTCTACTCTTCCGGGAAGATCGGCAAGCTGGCCCCGGAGCGCACCCGGATCCAGACGCCGCTCTCGGTGATCGCGGTGCGCGGCACCCGCTTCGCGGTGCGGCTGCCCGACGCGGCGGGGAACTGAGGCGATGCGGGCCCCCCGACTGTCGCGAACCCGCGCCGCGGTGATGGCGACCGCGATGCTCGTCGGCGGCTGCAGCTTCGGTCCGTACGACGTTGATCGGCTGGCGGGGGCGGCCCCGCCGGACTCGGCCTTCCTGGCGGCGCTGAGCCGGGAGTATGCCGTCCTCGGTGATGCCGAGCGGGCCGAGTACGACTGGCGAGACACCGCGCGGTTCTACGGTCGCGCGCTCGATGCCGCGGACGGCATCCGGGTGGAGCCGGAGGCGCTGGAGGAACGCGACCTCTCCGCCGAATTACGCGACGCGCTGGCGTCCGCGCGCGAGCGGCTGACTCTGGGGTTGCGGCTGGCGGCGCGGGCGACGACGCCGGCGGCGACCGCCCGGGCGCAGGCGGCGTTCGACTGCTGGATGCAGGAGCAGGAGGAGGGACACCAAGCCGACCACATTGCCGACTGCCGAGAGCGTTTCGAGGTCGCCATGGCCGAGGTCGAGGAAGGGCTGGGCGGCGCGGTGGTGGTGCTTCTGGCCGATGCCGACGGGGCGGTTGGTGCCGTCGATCTGCGCAGCGAGCGCGGCGCCGTGGCCCTCGACACGCTGCGCGCGAGCGCCGTCATCGTGACCTCGGGGGCGACCCCCACGGCCGCCGGTCCGCTCGGCGACCAGGATGTGCTCGAGATTTTCGCGCGGGCACTCGGCGCCGAGCCGCCTCCGCCGGTGCTGGTGCGCCTGTACTTCGAGACCGGGACTGACCGGCTGACCGCGGAGTCCGAGGCGGCGCTGCCATCCGTTCTGGAATTGATCCGAGGCCGCGCGGTCCCCGGTGTCGAGATTGCCGGACACACCGACCGGGTCGGTTCGGCCGCGGTCAACGACCGGCTGGCTCTGCGGCGCGCGGAACTGGTCCGACAGGCGGTGCAGGCGCTGGGCGTACCGTCGCGCCTCATGAGGGTCGATTCCTTCGGTGAGCGCGACCCTGTGGTGCCGACCGCCGACGGCGTCGACGAACCGCGCAACCGCCGCGTCGAGGTCACGGTCCGATGACCGGCGGTTGAACCTGGAGGCGTGCGCCGGTCGCCCGAGCGTGCTTACTATCTGGCATGCCGCCTATCCGATCCCATCCCTTCGACTCGAAGCCGACGCTGACCGCGAAACCGCGGCGCGACCGGTTGATCGGCCTAGGCCTGCTGGCGGTTCTGATGGCCGCTTGGGCTATGGATCCGGGTCCGATGGTGTCGATCCGGCTGCGCGCGCTGGACTTTGCGGGGTCGTTCCGGCCGGCACCACAGCGTCCGCCGACGGTCGTGGTCGTCGATATCGACGACCAGAGCCTGGGTGTGATCGGCCAATGGCCATGGCCCCGCGACATTCTCGGCGAGATGGTCAGGCGACTGGCTCGGGACGGGGTGGCGGTCGTGGTCCTCGACATGCTGCTGGCCGAGACCGATCGCACGTCGCCGCTGCAACTGTCGCTTGCAGGTGCGTCAAATACCGAGACCCCGATCGCCTTGCCGGAGCCGTCCGTCACGGTTGCCGCCCGCGAGGCGACGCGGCAGCCTGGAGACCATGACGCGGCGCTGGCCGCCGAACTCGGCGCGGTGCCGGCCGTCACCGGTGCCGCGCTGTCGTCGGTGACGTTGCCGGTCGCCGCCGGCCCGCTGGTCAGCCGCTTTGCGGTTCGAGGAACAGCGCGCCTCGACCTGTTGCCACAGTCGCCTGGGCTAGTGCGACCGCTGGCCGTGCTGGAAGCCAGGAGCCAGGGCATCGGCGTGGTCAACCTGTTCCCCGATCCCGATGGTGCCTTGCGAACCGTGCCAGGAGCGGCCGTCGTCGGGGAAAGCCTGATCCCGGGGTTGGCGCTCGAGGCCGTCCGGCTGGTCGCCGGTGCCGAGAGCCTGGTCCTGGAGGCGCCGCCGGGGGCGGGGCCGAGCGGCATCTTGGTGGCGGGGCGCCTGATCCCCACGGACATGCGGGGAAGAATTTGGGTGGACACGCGCGACCCTTCCCGGATTCCCGTGGTATCCGCGGATCGCCTGCTGGCCGGCGGGGTCGGGTCCGCGAACCTCGCGGGGCGCGTGGCTATCGTAGGGGCGTCGGCATCCGGGATTGCTGCACCGCTTCGCACAGCGGCCGGTGACGGTGTGTCGAGCGCTCTGTTCCAGGCGATGGCCGTCGACTCGATCCTCGATGGGCGGGTTTTGGCGCGGCCGCCGGGAGCGAAGTCGATCGAGTTCGTCGTCGCGGGTGTCATCGGGGTCGGGCTTGTGGTGGCGCTGCCCTGGCTGGGGCTGGCAGGTCTTGGCGCCACGGCGCTTGCGCTCGTGTCGGTGCTGCCGGCCGTTGCGGTGCTTGCGGCGTCGGTTCCCGGCCTGCTCCTCGATTCGAGTTTTCCGCTCCTGGTCGGCCTGAGCCTTGCCGGGTGCGGCGCGATCTTACGGGTCGGCGAGCAGAACCTCGTGCGGCGGCGCCAGGCCGAACTGTTGGCTCAGCAGGGCATCTACATGCGCCAGGTGGTCGACGCCAGTTTCGATGCCATCATCACGGTAGACCCGGCGGCACGGATCCGCACCGCCAACGCTGGGGCTGAACGGCTGTTCGGCGTGCCGATGGACCGGCTGCCGGGAACCCGGATCGACAGCCTGCTGACCGGCGCCTGGGCAGACGACGTGCGTTATCGGCCTCTGGGGGCGCTGGAGGATCCGGTGCGCGGCCGGCAGACGGTGCAGGCCATCGTCTCGCGCAGCGATGGCGGCACGGTTCCCGCTGAATTGACAGTCGCCGAGACCGCCGCCGACGACCGGGTGTTCGTGATCGTGCTGCGCGACATCGGTGCGCGGCTGGACGCCGAGGAGGCGGCGCGTCGCGCTGGCGACCGCCTGCGCGACGCCGTCGAGCGGATCACCGACGGATTCGCCCTGTTTGGCCCCGACCGGCGTCTGGTGATCTGCAATTCGCGTTTCGTGGGCATGCTCGGCGAAGCCGGCGTCACCGCCCGGCCAGGGGTGCGTTTCGACGTGATGATGGAGCGTTACGCCGAGACCTCCTGCGCGCCGGTCGACGCCGCCGGACGCGCCGACGATTGGATGCGGGAGAGGATGGCGGCGTTCGCGCAGGCCACGACGCCACGGGTTCAGGAATGCCTCGACGGCCGCTGGTTCAGGATCGACGAGCGTCCCACGGCGGAAGGGGGGCTGGTCGGCGTCTACACCGACATCACCGAGTTGAAGTGGCGCGAGATGGAGATGACGGAGGCGATGCTGCGCGCCGAGGCTGCCAGTTTGGCCAAGTCGGCGTTCCTCGCCAACATGAGCCACGAGCTTCGCACGCCGCTGAACGCGGTCATCGGTTTCGCCGACCTGATGAAGCGCGAACTGTTCGGCCCGCTCGGGCACGACCACTACCGCTCCTATGTCGACGACATCATCGAGAGCGGGTCCAACCTGCTGGCGATGATCGAGGTTATTCTCGAGTTCTCGAGGTCGGAGCACACGTCGCTGCTCGATGCCGACACCCGCAGCGACCTCGGCGAGGTGGTCGAGGCGGTGATGCGCGACCTGATGCCGGCGGCCATGGAGAAGGAGATCCGGGTGACCGCGGAGGTCGACAAGGCTATCCCGCCGCTGACCGTGGACCCCGCGATCCTCTACCAGATCCTGCAGAACATCGTCTCGAACGCCATCAAGTTCTCGAATCCGCGCTCGCTGGTTCACGTCCGCGCCTTCGTCGACGCGCATGGCTGCCCAGCCATGGCGGTCACCGACCACGGCATGGGCATCCCGCCGGATCTGGTCGACAAGGTCACCCAACCGTTCTGGCAGCGCCAGGGACCACTGGTTCGCAGCCACGGCGGCGTCGGCCTGGGTCTCGCCATCGTGAAATCCCACTTGGACACTCTTGGCGGCGAACTGCTGTTCGACAGCCGCGTCGACGAGGGCACGACGGTGACGGTGCGGTTTCCGCAATCTCGGATCGCTGCACCTTCATGACGGCCGGGCCGGGGGCATCCTAACGTTGGATGCACCCCGCCGCCCGACCAGATGAGGTAGGAATTACTGCCCAGTGTACCAGGAGTCGGCGTAGAAGCCGCCGCCGATGCCACCGAGGATCCGCATGCCGCCGCGCACCGCTTCGTATCCGGCGTGGGCCATCGGCCCGCCCCAGTAGCCCATCATGCCGCCACCGCCACCGGCACCTGCACCGGCACCTGCACCTGCACCGGCTGCGGCACCGGTCGTCCCGGTCGCGTAGGCGTATACCGGAATGATCAGGCCGTCGGTAACGATCACCGCCACTGCCGCGCCAGCGATCACGCCAGCGGTGATGGCGACGACGCGGTAAGCGTCGAAGCTGGAACCCGCCGCGGAACCCGCGGCCTGGGCTTGAGCGCCGGTCGGGGCCAGCGCCATCGTCGAGGCGATCAGGCCGGCCGCTGCCACGGTCTTGAGACTGTTCATGAACGTTCTCCTCGGTCTCGGGTGCGTCGCCGAGGAAATGCTCACCGCCCCCAACGACCCGCCCGGGCTGGCCGGGACCCGGCCGCCGGGGCGTCCCAGGAACACTCTAAAGGATCGTGGTCAACCGCGCACCTGTACCCGCGCGCCGGGTGTCAGTCGGGATCGAAGATTGCCGCCGTCGCGGTGAAGCCGCCATCCACCGGAAGCGTGTGTCCCGTAACGTAGCTGGCGTCATCGCTGGCGAGGAAGGCCGCTGCACCAGCGATCTCCTGCGGCAATCCGTAGCGGGCGAGCGGGATGCCGCGAGTGTAGGTGGCGCGGGTGGCGGCGGTGTGAACCTGCGCGACCATCGCCGTGTCGACGGGGCCCGGCGCCAGGGCGTTTACCCGGATCCCGTGCGGCGCGAGTTCGATCGCCAGGGTCCGGGTCAGGCCGACCACTCCGTGCTTGGAACTGGCGTAGCCGACGCGCCCGGAAATCCCCTGCAGCCCGGCGACGCTGCTGACGTTGATGATGGCGCCGCGCCCGGCCGCGATCATCGCCGGGACCACCGCCCGGGCGCAGCGGTAGGAGCCGGTGAGATTGACCGCCACGATGCGCTCGAAATCCTCCGGCCGCTGCTTCAGGAACGATACCTGCTCGCCGATCCCGGCCGAGTTCATCAGGATGTCGATGCGCCCGAAGGCGGCGAGGGCGGCCGCCGCCATCGCCTCCACGCTGGCGCCGTCGGTGACGTCCACGGCGATCGAGTGGGACGCCACGCCAAGCGCGGCCACCTCGGCGGCGGCCTCGTCGGCCAGATCGGCGTTCACATCTGCGATCACGACGGCACACCCCTCCTCGGCGAACCGCCGCGCTGAGGCGAGACCGAGGCCACCGCCGCCGCCGGTGACGATGGCGACCCGCCCTTCCAGCCTGCGTACATGTGCCATGCTTAGCCCTCCGCCTTGCTCCGCCCGAGCCTAGCACCGCCGCGAAACTGGCGGCAGCGATCCTTTCAGCCGTCGGTGGCGGCGCCGATCACCGCCGGCCAGTCGTCCCGCGCGGTCCAGCCGAGGTCGCGCGCGGCGGTCCGGCTGTCGAGCGGGCTGGCGGTGGGCCGCCCGTCGAACCAGCCCCGATCGCGTATCGGGGGCAGCGTCCCGTACACCCGCTCGATCCAGGCGAGGGCCGCGACCCCGCCGAGGGTGTCGCGCGCGGCGATGACGTACGCCGCGTACGGGGCGGTCTCGACCAGCGTGGCGGCCCGGAAGGCGGCGGCCGCGTCACGGGACGTCACGAAGCAGCGGTGGGCGGGCAGCGGGCCGTAGCGGGGGCCGTCGACGGCGATGCCCGGATGGCCCTCCTCGGGGCCGAGGGTCGCGAGTTCAGCCAGGATCTCGCGAGCCTTTTCCGGGCGCACGATCAGGGTCGGGCGCAGGCACACGATGGAGCCGATGCCGCCACGCCGGGAGAAGCTCTGGGCGTTCTGTTCGATCAGCGCCTTGGTCAGGTCGTAGGTGCGCGTCGGCCGCAGCGGGTGGCTCTCGTCGATCGGCAGGAAGTCGGGTGGGTTGCCGGGGTTGAAGCCGTACGCGGCCGACGACGAGGCGATCACCAGCTTGGCGACCCCGGTCTCCTCGCAGGCCTTCAGGACGTTCCAGCTGCCCAGGACGTTGACCTCGGCGTAGCGGTGCTCCGGGACGTCGGTGCCGTCGTCGATGCCCGCCAGATGCACGACCCTGTCGTGGCCGCGCACGGCGCTGCGCACCGCCTCCAGGTCGCGAACGTCGACCGGGCGCCAGGCGAGGTCGCGGACCGGCTTGCGCAGGTCCAGAACCTCGACGTCATGATCGCCGGCGAAGGCGGCGACGACATGCGTTCCCAGCAGCCCGCCGCCCCCGGTCACCAGAACCTTCGGCCGTGTCATGCCCGCACTCCCATCACCCTGGCCGTGCCGCGGATCGGGGGAGCATAATACCGGCGTCGCAAGCGCGGAAAGCAAGGAGGGGAGGGTGACAGGGCAATTGGGTGAAAGAGCGCGTGACAGTCAGGTGAAGCTCTGAATCGATCGGCGGCCTCCGGTTCGGCATGGGAGGTCACGATGGAGCGGTGTGTTGCGTTCAGCGAGGCGATCGTCTTTCTGGAGCATTTCGAGGGGCTTGCGGACCCGCGGCAGCGCGGCAAGGTGCTCTACCCGGTG
>Ga0208414_1000180_pt1 | contig 71963 bp, 61 predicted proteins | sample AntAceMetag02UKE_FD_184770 | JGI IMG/M metagenome (GOLD analysis project Ga0208414, IMG submission 184770) | Saline lake microbial communities from Ace Lake, Antarctica - Antarctic Ace Lake Metagenome 02UKE (SPAdes) (version 2) | ecosystem: Environmental > Aquatic > Non-marine Saline and... | reverse complement strand
GGTAATACTTGTAGGTGGAATACAGAAGGGTGTCATTGGGTATTTAAATGTAAAGGGTGAACTATAGGATACACTTCCATTAGGAATAGAACTAATTCCATGAACTAATTTATAAGAAAATGAATCAAATTCTACCGTATCCACAGCTCCATTATTAAAATAGTATGGTTGGTTACAACATAAAAAACCAATAGGTTCATTACTCAAGTATGGACTGTTATTACATGTATCAGCCATTTTCTTAATGTTACAAATGTTTAACATTGCAGTGGCAAAGAAATTGTTTCCACTAGGACCAGTGGTGATAGCTCCATTCCTACAACACTGACCAACATAAAACGTAACCTCACAACAAGAACTCTTATTGGTGAAATTATTTAATGGGGATTTAGTGAAATCAACGGTTGCCTCATAAGTGTGCTCTTCAACACCCTCGCCGGAGTTTCCAGTATTTTGAGGATTACAAGGTCCTGATGCTGAAACACAAACTGGTGTCACATCTCGAATCCCAGTTCGACTAGATGACAAGGAATATGATCCACACGAACTGCTTCCATTTGTTCCTGCAAAAACACCAAAAGTTGGATTGTTAAAACGAATCCCCCTACAATCACGATAAATTTTCATGATAATTTTATATTTACCATTACCCAAACATCGATAACTGATATCGGCCCCCATCATGTGGGAAGCACTTACTTTAGTAGTAAATAAAAACGCAAATATCAGTAAAACCAATACTTTAAGACTTTTCAAATTTGTAATTTTTCTCACCATAAACCTCAACTTTATCCTTTTAGAAATAGATTAATTGTAACTCTTTGACAACACCTAATTCGAAAAAGTTGCTCGAAGGTACAAAAAAAAAAGCCACCTGATAAAACAGGTGGCTCCTTTATGTATATGTAGTAGTAGTTTATTCCTTATTCCTATCTTAATAGATGGAATGTTCCTTCAAATTTATATAGTTTACCATCCAATGAGCTCAACTCTATGTAGTAGGCATATACTCCTTGGTCTGCTGGCTCTTTATCATATTCCCCATCCCATGGTTTATCTATAGTATTGGTCTCGTACATTTTCTCTCCCCATCGGTTAAAGATTATCATACTAAAGTCCTTAAAGTTAGAAGCCACTGGTATAAATACATTGTTCGCATTTGGACCAAATCCATTTGGACTAAATGCATCCGGGATAAAGATTATAATATCTGGACCGATGTACACTCGCTGAGATACAGTATCCACACATCCTCTATCTGAGGTTACCGTTAGGTTAATCCAATAGAACCCTGTATCCTTTTGGTATGCATACCATGGACTCTTCAAGGTACTCGTATCATTCTGTGGGTTCTGTTGATCATTGTACTTCCAAACGTAATTCATCACTCCATTGGTAAACACATCCGTCTGAAGCGTACTTAAGTTCTCCATCTGGAACCGCGGTAAGGCTATCGTTGTACTAAACGATGGGTCGGTTACAAAAGCCGCTACCGGTACTGGGTAGATTTCTACAAACCCATTCTCCGTTACCCTAGTCACACAGTTGCCTGCCGTATTGGTTACCACCAAGCCTACATTGTAGATCCCTTGATTTGGATAATTAACCCCGGTTGGGTTGGCTTGATCACTCGTATCTCCATTTCCAAAATCCCATCGGTAGATTAAACTACTAGCTGCGATTCCTTCAGTCTCTGTGCTGGTAAAGGCTGCTACAAATGGTGCACATTCTCTAATCGGTGGTGCTATACTTACCACTGGGTATGGATTGATAATAATCTCCATGCTATCACTAGCCTGAGGACATACCTCTCCGCTAGCTAGTGGCAAGGTACTTATCCTAACCCATGCTCTTCTATTGGTCGCATCTCCTGTTCCATGATTGTAATCACTGCTCTCTGCATTTCCTGCGGTAAAGAGGCCATCACTTCCTTGAATCGTACGCCACTGAACCCCATTGTCAAAGTTTGCATCTGCTATTAAGCTATACGCATCTCCTGCACAAAGGTTCCCTGGTTTAGGATTTGTTATGCTTACCTCTGGTAAGGTTCTAATCTGTATCTCGTAGTATTCTGTATCTACACATCCCTGGAAACTAGTTGCCTCCAATTTAATGCGATGAGGCCCCTCTATTGCAGAACTCTTTGTACTCGTTGGGGTAAAGACTCCTCCACTCGTGTATGGACCACTCCATACCGAACTAACCACATTTCTGCTAGAGGCTACCACTGTTGCCAAGTTCAATGGAGACTCATTCTCACACATCATCCTATTTGGCATCAACACTACATCTGGAGTGTCGTTTACAATCAAGAAGAAACTATCCTCTTTTAAACATCCCGTACTGCTACTGCTATACTTGAACTCCCATAAACCTGCGCCCCATCCTGGGAAGAAGCGGTGACCACTAATAAGGCTCGTCACTGAACTACCAAATGGCTTCTGAAGTATCGTATACTTTCCATCAGCTGGAAATGGTTTAACACTATTCAAGCGGGTGTAATCCAATAAGTCCATCGTATCGGTAGTTACACATATCGTCGGTAGCGTTAAGAACGCTATTACCGGTTCTGCTATTATCTTAATGTTCGTATCCTTACAAGTTCTACAACCCGTAATGGCATTGTTTACACATAATCTAAACTTGTATCTTCCCTCATAATAGTTCTCACTAGGGGCTCCAAACTTAAAGTAGGTCTTAGCTGGAAATCCTCTCTCCTCTAATAAGAAGGCTGGATTAACACCATTTGGAAAACTATCCGGTACAACCGTCCACTTCAACTGAAGTCCTGCAAATACCTTTGGTACCACAATGCTACTATCCATCAAAGCCTCGCCCTTATCTTGGCAATAAACGCGATCTCTGAGTTCCACTTTTGGATTACCATTAATTACCTGCTCGGTTGCATCCGTAAACGTACAACCATTCGTATCTGTGTAGCTAATCGTTAGGCGTTCTCTATGAGCCTTCTTGTTCAAAACGTCATTATTCAAGTTCTGAGTCTTAAACTTCCAACTCGTTGGATTAGCAAAACTGTTCTTCTCTATTATTCCTGCAGTCAGGTTAGGAGTAATCGTAATGTTATCAATATCCTTTGGTTCTAATATAAATGGATTTAGCAATACATCTCCATAAACCCAACATCTAGCCGGCAAGTTTGCCCACTGAACTTTTGGTAAGGTATTAATCTTTACCTCCATCGTATCTACCGCCACACAGGTATGTGTATCCTGCTTCACACTAGTAAACAACCTATACCTATTACTCATCGCTGAGCTTCCATTTCCATTCCCATTCCTTGGACTCACTCTATAGGTCGTATTGGTGCCCAGGTTTGATCCTGCTCCAATATCCGTCCATAAGTATTCTGCCGTTAATCCTGAAGGAGAATGACTCGCTGTAATATCTGTAGAGTCTTTGGTACATATCGTTTGATCTGGTCCTGCATTGGAGATAACCTTATCATTTACATATAAATGAACCGTATCATCCTGATAACATCCCCAAATCGTATCGGTTACGCGAACCCTATAATCACCTACATATGAGGCGGTAATAAAGCGTGTGGTATCCAAGGTGCTCCATGAATAATACATCGTATCATTATGGCCTGCATCAAAACTCACACTCTCATAATCACAGATGCGCCTATCTTGACCCAAGTCTACTACTGGTAGCGGCTTGTAGTTAATTATTGCCGTATCATAGAAAATACATCCATTTCCATCCGTTATCCGAACAATGACAGTAGTATCCTCTTGAATGTTATTTAATTGCAACTGACGCAAGGTATCTCCACTCTTGTGAGTGTTCGGACGTGTCCAATAGTATTGGTAAGGGGCTTTGGCATGTAATATTAATGGCTCTAATAATAAATCATCTCCATGGCAAGCAAATGTATCGGCAGTTGCCAATATTGCTATCGGTGGATCGGGTACCTCTATCGTATCTCTGTAAATCGTTGGGCAGTTATCTGAGTTGTTTACCGTATGAACCACAATAAACTTTCCGCCTTTTCTAAATACTAATGTATCTATCTTTTGGGTGGTATAGTAGAACTCATTCTTTCCTAAAGAATCTCTAAAACTCCACTTGTAGTTTGGAGAACCTTTAAATCCTGGTTCTGGTTCTGCTCCAAAAGCTAACCTACCACAAGATAAATTGTTATAATATCGGGTACTGAAAGCTCTTGGCTTTACTTTTACCTTAAATCCTCTAATCGCTATACTTGGTCTTGGGCAATGCTCATCACTGGCCGTTACAGTAAATGAATAACTTACCGGACTGGCTTGACCTAATTTGGTTTGCCAGCAGAACTCAGCATCTTTTTCCCTATCCTTTGGATTTGTAACCTTAAATGTAGCTCCTGGAATACCTTTGTTCCATTTCATTTGAACCGTATCAGGTACCGTTTGATGAGGGGTAAAGGTCTCATCGGTTCCATTGATGGTGAAACAAATCTTATCTCCCTCACAAACCTCATTGTTCGCAGGGCCTTTTACTTTAGGTGCTTTGTTATACCCACAATCGTCTTTCACAATCAATTGCATATCACGCCGCGTCTTTCCTATTACTTGCCACTTTCCAGTGGTATCAGCCCGCCACTCTGAAATCTCTATGACGACAATGCCAATTTCATCACATTTAGTTGGGGTAAAAATAATATCTCCTGTTCCCTCATCCATGTAAAATCCACGAGGTGGGTCTGTCTTCACATTCGGCTTACAAGTAATACTTGTAGGTGGAATACAGAAGGGTGTCATTGGGTATTTAAATGTAAAGGGTGATTTATAAGTTACACTTCCATTAGGAATAGAACTAATTCCATGAACTAATTTGTAAGAAAATGAATCAAATTCTACCGTATCCACAGCTCCATTATTAAAATAGTATGGTTGGTTACAACATAAAAAACCAATAGGTTCATTACTCAAGTATGGACTGTTATTACACGTGTCCTTCATTTTCTTGAGGTTACATATGTTCAACATTGCAGTAGCAAAGAAGTTTTGATTAGCAGGACCAGTAGTAATTTTAGAGTTTCTACAACACTGACCAACATAAAACGTAACCTCACAACAAGAACTCTTATTGGTGAAATTATTTAATGGGGATTTAGTGAAATCAACGGTTGCCTCATAAGTGTGCTCTTCAACACCTTCACCAGAAAATGCGCTATTTTGAGGATTACAAGGTCCTGATGCTGAAATACAAACTGGTGTCACATCTCGAATCCCAGTTCGACTAGATGACAAGGAATATGATCCACACGAACTGCTTCCATTTGTTCCTGCAAAGGCACCAAAAGTTGGATTGTTAAAGCTAACACCATTACAATCACGATAAATTTTCATGATAATTTTATATTTACCATTACCCAAACATCGATAACTGATATCGGCTCCCATCATATGGGTAGCTTGAAGATTAGTAGTAAACAAAAAAGCGAAAATTGCTAAAAAACTCCCAAAAAGCTTTTTGATTTGTGTAGTTTTCAATACCATGATATTCCTCTAAACCTATTTAAATTTTACTGTTTAACGTCTATATGACAATGTCAGCATTTAAAAAGTTGTTCGAAAATACAAAACAATTTAGGATTAGAAAAGAACAACTTCCCAACAATTTGTAAACCAGTGACTTATGAATAAAATATTTTATCAAAATGACTAGTCTTATTTTGGGTTAAGAAATGACAAATTAACCTTTAATCGGGAGACTAGAAGCGGATTACCTCAACATGCATAGAGATCAAAGTGATAAAATTTGCACATAAAAAAAGCCTTGCAAAAATCACAAGGCTTCAATTTTATTTAAATTTTTATTCTACTCTGGTTTAGCATCTTTGGCATCATCACCGTCGAATTTATCTTTAACATCTTCAGCAACATCTTTAACTTTATCCCAAGCATCTCCAGCCGCATCTTTTGCTTTGTCAACCAATGGGTCAACAACATCATCCACTTTATCCCAAACTTTACCCGCAGTATCTTTAACAGAATCCACGGCATCTTCAGCCATATCCTCTACTTTATCAGCAATATCCTCTACTGCGTCCTTAGCCTTATCCCACATACTCTCTGCAGCACCGCTGGCCGCATTTTTAGCTGAACCTGCTGCGTTTGAAGCAGCAGTAGTTGCAGCTCCCGTAGCATTAGAAGTTACATCTTTTGCACCGCCGAATAATTTTTTAATTGAATCAAATAGTCCCATAATATTTTTTATAATGCAAATATGTGCTTTTTTTGTGAGATAACATGAAGTACGGGAAAATTGGTAAAGAACTATTCGTAAAAAACAGAAAGAAATTTGCGAAAAATATGAAGGCTGGAAGTATCGCCATCTTCCATAGCAATGATGAAATGCCAAGAAATGGGGATGCTCATCATAAATTTAAACAAAACAGTGATATTTTTTATCTTACTGGAGTGGATCAAGAAGATACAGCATTAGTTATTTTTCCGGATTGTCCGAACCCAGCTTTTCGTGAGATGTTATTTATCAAAGAAACATCAGACGCCATTAAAGTTTGGGATGGGGCTAAGCTTACACCAGATGAAGCAAATGAACAAACTGGTGTGAAGAGTGTTTTTTGGCACCATGAATTTTGGAAAACCATTCATGCAGTAATTCTTTTGGCTGATAGCATTTATATTAATCTCAATGAGAATGATCGATTTGCCAACAAGGTTTCTTATAATGGCATAGAAGTAGCGCATAAACTTCAAAGTACTTATCCAGCACATAAATTATTGAGGGCTGCACCAATCATGGCAAATTTAAGAATGATTAAAGAGCCAGAAGAAATTGAATTAATAAAGGAAGCCGCAAAAATTACTAGAATTGGTTTAGATAAAATTCTAAAATTCACAAAACCAGGCGTTAAGGAATATGAAATTGAGGCAGAACTTATTTACGAATTCACCCGTAATAAAGGTACTGGATTTTCCTTTGAACCCATAGTTGCAAGCGGTAAAAACGCATGTGTACTGCATTATTTAGAAAATAACGATGTTGTTAAGGATGGCGATCTACTGCTTTGCGATTTTGGTGTGGAATATGCCAATTATTGCTCAGACATAACACGATGTTTTCCAGCAAATGGCAAATTCACTGCTAGACAAAAAGAAGTATATAACGCCGTTCTTACTGTTCACAAAACAGCTAGAACTTATATGACCCTTGGAAAGACCTTGCCTGATTATCACGAAGAAGTATGCAAGGTAATGTCTGAAGAGTTAATTAAACTTGGCCTTATTACCAGCGCAGAAGTTAAGAGTAATCCTAGAGCTTTTGCTAAATATTTCATGCATGGCACTAGTCATCATTTAGGTTTAGACGTACATGACGTTATGCATAGATATGAATCAAAATTTGAAATTGGCAATGTTCTAACCATTGAGCCTGGCATTTACATTCCAGAAGAAGGTATTGGCATTAGAATTGAGAATGACGTTCATATTACCCCAAGTGGAATTGAAGATTTCATGGAAGACTTCCCAATTGAAGTTGAAGAAATAGAAGATGCTATGAACTCTTAGTCCATCCGTTTTTACCTACCAAAGGCACAAATTTAAAATCACCAAATATTTCCGTTTTGGTCTCAGTGAGACTCGTTCGAGTTATTCGATACATTTTCTGATTATTCTCTTGTTCACCGATTGGAACAACCAATCTTCCATTGATTTTGAGTTGATTTATAAGCTCTTTAGGAACATTTGGAGCTCCAGCAGTTACAATAATGGCATCAAAAGGTTGTTGTGATGGTAAACCCATAGTTCCGTCACCTACATAGGTATTTACGGGGATGTCTATAATTTTAAGCACCTTATTCGCTTCTAAGACCAACGCTTTGATTAATTCTATGCTGTGCAGCTCTACACCTAGACTCCCTAATACAGCGGCTTGATAGCCACTTCCAGTACCAATTTCCAACACCTTATGACCAGGTAAAATTTGCAACAATTCAGTTTGAAAAGCTACCGTATAAGGCTGTGATATGGTCTGCCCATTGCCAATAGGAAAAGCAGCATCTCGATAGGCGAAATTCTCAAAGTCTTTAGGGAAAAACAAATGCCTGGGAACAGCAGCCACAGCCCTAAGTACAGCTGGTGAAGAAATCCCTTTTCCCTTCAATTCTTTTACTAACTTATTTCTAAGGCCTGCTAATTTAGGGTTTTCGGTGAATTGTGGTCTTTTGAACATGTGTTAAAAACAATGAAATTGTGCTTGCTAAATTTTAAAGCACATTTGCAAATGTAATTCTGGAAACACAATTGACACAAATGCTGAAAACTATTATTATCGGAAGTGCCGAACAATGTGAAGTTTACCAACAAAATTTCGAAGGTATTGAGAACTTGGAAATCGTAGGTTACTTTGACCCATACTTGTCAAGCAAGAAAAATGCTGCACTTACTTCCATAGAAATTATAGAACTAAACACCAAAGCAGACGCTTTCATTACAGATACCAATACATTCCTAAAATTTTATCATCCGCTAGAAACATTATTGAAGTTTGGCAAAGATTTTATGATTGATGGATTATTAAAACTCGATTATCATAGTCTTAGAAAATTAGAATCTATAACTTATGAAGGGCGAAGTATGATACAAGTTGCTAATATAATTCGAAACAAACCACTGTATTCCTCAGCATCTCAAATAGTAAACAATCCTAGATTTATAAAATTTGAAAAGCACACTGCAAATCCTGAAAAAGGAAATTTTGAAGATTGGCTAATCAATAATTTAACTGAAGAGCTAGATGCCATTTTAAGGTTAAGTGGTGCCAATTTTAAATCTGCAGTGGCACGTCCATTATTTTTATATAGTGAAACACCAGACATGCTCAGTATTCATATTGAATTTGACAATGACGCAATCTGCCAAATCACTGCTGGATCAGCTGTAAAAAGTGGAAAAAATCAAGCGCAGTTCTTTCAACAAGATCGGTTAATAAAAGTAGATTTTGCCAATGCTGGCTTAACCGAATATCGATTAAAAGATAATTCAATGCAACTTTCGATGATGAGTAGTGATGAAACTCAAAAGAACGAGTTTACTGAAGTTGAGAGACCTATTATGTTGTTTGATACTTGGAAAAAAGAATGGCGAAATTTCTTTGAATGTTGCGATAAAGGGTTAAGTCCAATTACCTCCATAAACGATTGTCAAAATCTACAAATTATGGTGGAGAGTATTATGGATAAAATATACCGAAAATATCAAGCAGTTTAGTCAAAACGCTTCACGTGTACTTCTTCTGGCAAAGGCTTATCTGCTACCATATACTGCGTAAGTTTTGGACAAAGATATGCGCTCAGGCTACAGCCTTTGCTACCTAATCCATTAAAAACAAAGAGGTTCATATACCTCTGATGGTTGCCTAATATAGGCCTCCGATCTCCGCTGGTAGGTCTTAAGCCTTTTCTTAATTTAAGAAGTTCAAAAGATTCTGTCCATTTGATTAAATCGTTTTCCAATTCTTCTTTTTCTTCTTCTGTTGGTTCTATTGAGTAATCGTTATTAGAAAAAGTTGACCCACTTAAATAAGTCCCATTTTTAGTTGGGATATTCCATTTTTTATTTCTAATTATGGCATCAGTATGCTGACCATGTTTGAGTCTATATTCCCCTATTACACCAGATGCTTGCCTAAGTGGCAAGTAGTTAAAGAATGGATTATTAATCATATCAGCCCCTTCGCAAAAAAGAATTTTCTTGGCCTTTAGCTCTTTATATGAAATGGGATCAGCACAAACAATTTGGCTGTAATCAAAATCTTCTTCAATGTATAATTCTAAATTACCAAAAAAATCCTTAGACGCTTTTACAAATAAGGGCACATCTAATCGATACACATTGTTTATGCGAAAACAAGATTCATTTACCCGACTAACCCAGCCTTCATTGGTAGCTAATTCACTCGCTTTAGACCACTCTAAATTAGTTGACTCATTTGCCATCAATTGAAATAAGTCCCTTTGCTCAAAAAAACTAGTATTTAATATTTGTTCTAAATTTTTATAATATGAAGGAAGTGATTCAAATATTTCATCCCTTTGCCAAGTACTGCGAACTCCTTTTGGAACTATTGGATTCATCAATCCTGCGGCAATTGAACTGCATCTATCCCCTTGGGGATGACCGATTAATAAAACCTTTTCTCCTGCCAAATGAAGGTTCACAGCCATATTGCATCCAGCTAGACCGGCACCCACAATTATCGTATCGAATGATTGGTTATTCAAAACTATTACATTTGCAAAGCAAGCTATGTTTAATGAAAAGTAAAATTTATTTATTTATTCTAATCAGTTTGGGCTTTGCCCCATTAAAAGCACAAAAGAAATTTTCTGGTGGCGCAGGTGTAAGTTTACTTGCTTCACAAATAGATGGAGACCAAGCAGCTGGATATTCGAAATTTGGCGGTTCCATTGAAGTTTTCACCAGGTTTTCACTAGAAAAATACAGTTTGCAATTGCGCATGGGATTGGGCGAAAGAGGCAGCAGAAGAAACATAACCAAAAACCCAGGAACCCCAATGCACCTAAGATACAGAACCTTAGATGTAACTGGAGGAATTCTAAAACCAATCAATAAAAAAATGGAAGTTGGCGTATCCATCATTTGCGCCAGAAGGCTTTCTGCCGTTGATACAGAAGGGTATATTAATTACTTGGAAAGCGACAGCAGGAAGAATTTTATTCTGGGAGAACTAACTTTAGGGTACAAGGTGGATGAACATCTTTCCATCCGTTTTAAAGGTGAATACAGCATAACAGGTATTTTTAAAAACGATAAGAGATCGCTGCGCTATAAAACTGGAAGTTATTTTAATGTACTTGGAATTGGAGCTGATTATTCGTTTTAAGATGAAAAATCTATTCATTATAACACTCCTTCTATTGGCATGTACTTCACAACAAAGTATTGATGTTGTAGAAGTTAGATCTGTGATCCAAAATCAACAGTTGGCTTGGAACAAAGGATTGATTAATGATTTCATGGACGGTTATTGGAATAATGCCGAAATGAAATTCATCACCAAAAATGGGGTGCGAAAAGGGTGGAATGAAACTTTGAAAAGTTATAAAAAATCATATCCAACCAAAGAGAAAATGGGCGAGTTGCTGTTTACTGATTTACAAATAGACGCCATTAGCCAAGAAATAGCTCATGCCACTGGCAACTGGAATATCAATTACCCTAAGGATACTATTGGCGGGCATTTTTCACTCGTATTTAAACAATTTAGAAATGGTCCAAAAATTATCATTGACCATACTTGGTGACTTTTAGCACATCAGCTATCACAAAATTCGAACCCATTACAAGTATGAGATCCTCTGCATAAGCAGCTTTCTCAGCTATTTTAAGGGCATTCTCAGCACTTTCAGCATTTATAGCCACATAACCTGCTTTTTTTAGCTTTTGATTCAACAAAGCGGATTCCATGCCTCGCGGTATTTCAGGCTTACAGGTATAGTATTTAGCTTCCTTTGGCAATATAGCTAAAACAGTGGTTAAGTCTTTTTCTTTAACCACTCCCAAAACAATATGCAAATGTTTAAATATTTCCTGGTCTAATTGCACTACTATATCATGAAACCCAGCAGCATTATGTGCCGTATCTAATATAATCGCTGGTGAATTTGATACTTTTTGCCATCTACCTTTTAGTCCTGTGTTCTGAGTTATAGTGGATAGTCCATCGATTATATTTCTATCTGTAATAGCCCAATCAAAAGATTTAAGCACTTCAACACTCTTACATAAAGTCCTTAAATTTTTTAATTGATATGAGCCTTTTAATTCACAAGCCGCTACCCAAGATGGAGGGATTAAAGTGTTTGCTTTATATATTTTAGAATTACATTCCTTGCCACGTTCAGTAAATACAGCTAAGGTCTCTTCAGTCCACTCCCCTATTACCACTGGAATATTTTGTTTTATAATACCGGCCTTTTCAAAAGCAATCTTACTCAACCTATCTCCTAGCATATCCGTATGCTCCAAAGAGATGTTCGTAATAATACTTAAAATTGGGTTTAACACATTAGTAGAGTCCAACCGACCGCCAAGCCCAACTTCAATTATATTTACATCAGTTTCTTTTTTGCCAAAATAATCAAAAGCCATAGCTACAGTCAATTCAAAGAAAGAGGGTTTAATTTCTTCAATATGCTTTTGCATTTCGGCTACAAATCCTATTACATAGGCTTCGTCTATTTCGCTTCCATTAATTCTAATTCGTTCAGTGTATTCAACTAAATGAGGTGAAGTGTATAGACCAACTTTATATCCAGCTTCGGTTAAAACTGATGCAAGCATACTACTCACACTACCTTTTCCATTGCTACCGGCAATATGAATGTGCTTTCCCAATAAATGTGGATTCCCTAGAGCTTCTAAAAGCTTATAGGTGTTCGTAAGGTCTTTTTTAAATGCCTTTTTACCAATGTTCTGATACATCGGTAAAAGCGAGAATAAATAGGCTACCGTTTCAGAATAGCTTCTCAATTATTCTGGTTGAATATCTGCGGTTACTGTTCTGGTTTCGGGACAATCGTTTCCAGTTTTTGTAAACTTAACACCACGCATAGCTTGACTAAATACTGATCTGTAGTTTCCATCTGTAGGCCGTCCAGTATATGTAGTACCTGTAAGTCCCGTTTTTACGATCGACCATGACCCATCACATTCTACTTTAACACTGCATCTAATTTTTCCTCTACCATCAGCAGTTATTCTTACATTGCTTGACTTAATCGTAAAGTTTTTAAAGTTTGCATATACACCTCCAGTACCTTTAGCGCCTGGCCTTTCTCCGCCATCCCCTTCAATACCAGAGTTGCTTCCGCCACCAGTTCCTTCTGTTCCTCTGCCACCTTCCCATCCATTTGGATTGCCACTTTTAGAGGCACTTCCGCTTCCTTTGGATCGGTTTTTCAATTTATCCAAGCGACTATCTGTTTTCTTAGTAGTCGTCCCTTCACTTTTAGATGTTTTAATATTGGGTAAATTTCTAACTTTTGCTCCTTGGCGTGTGGTAACCAGACTAGTTGGTGGTGGTGTGCTTTCAACATTTGAAGTAGCTCCACCTGTTTCCCCACCTAATTCTGGTGGTGTCTCAGAAGGACCACCTTGATCAGGTTCTCCAAAACCACCATCTACATATCCAAAGTCGAGCTCCAATGCACCTTGTTTGCTTATGATCGGAGGATCTGGCATGCCAATGGTTAAAAAAGTCAAGAGCAAAAAGAAAAGGCTCATTATTATGGCTGTTCCAATTGCACTTATCGTTTTATCTTTTGTGCTTGAATTTAGATTTTCTTCAATGAGGTACATAAGATTATTCTGGATATTCTATATTTAATTCTTGAACACGTAATGGATTCCCATCTAACTGAACTATTTGTTTAGCAAAAATTCGAGCATCATCAGAATCTGCAAAACGTGCTATTAATATTTTATACAATTGACTTCCTTTTACCTGACCGCAAGCTACATCTTGTTGGCCAATTCTTTCCCAGCGCATACACTGGTTTAGTGCTATATTTTCAGTTGCAAAAGTGCCGCCTACCACATAAAAATTTCCTGGCAATTTAGACAACTTAGCCAAGTTTTTTCGCGTTAAAAGGATTACCTCTGCCATAATCTGAGCCTTTTCCTTATCTATACTCACATTAATAGCTTCTTCTGCTGTTGTTTCAATTTTCTTACCTTCAACCTCAAAATCTTTTGGATCCTCTTTGGGAGTTTCTACCTTGATTATTGGAGTAGCGCTTAAATCACTTAAGAATAGTTCTTGGGAAAAATACACACTACCTGTTGCAATAGCGAGTAAAAACAACGAGGCCACTGTTCTTAGAATTAAGGAGATGGTAATTCCCTTTACTTCTTTTTTAACTTTGGGTGTTGCAGTTTCTGTTGAAACCACTTTATCTAACTTAACTACTTTAGAATCTGTAGATGCTACTTTAGGAGTTTCAACTTTTATAGTTTCCTTGGGCAATTCAACCTCCGTTTTAGGAGCAGCTAAAGGAACCTCTACTTTTAACTTTTCTTCAACCGGTTTTTCCACCTCAGGGATTATTTCCTGCTTTGGTATTTTCTTCTCAATTTCCTCTTTTAATTCAGGAAGATGCTCTTCTCCTTGTGGTTCATTTAACCAATCCAACCAATCTTTCTTCGTATCATCAACCCTAATTTGGGTAAAGCCAAATGTTTCTTTACTCAGGTTAATTTTTGGTGATGATAAAAAAGTGATATTTCCTGCAGAAGTTGTAAAGAAATTTCCTAATACTCCTGCTGAGAAAGTTTTTAAATCCTTGAGTGAATCCTTCACTAGTGTAGCAAAATCAGTAATATAAATCGGCAAAGCCTCTTTAGCTTTTGCATTTTCATTATACTCAAAATGAATGGTACTACCTCTTAACCGTGCATCCTTAGTATACTTATTTATAGAACTACGATAGTCATGCAATAAGAATTTACCTAATCCAGGAAGGTTTAATTCCCCAGTTCGTAGCAATTGTTCTTGAATGTAATTGGTTACCTTTTCCATACCTTTTTCCTAAAAGCTTGCAGATATTCCTGCCATGACTGTAGTGCCATATACATTATACCCAAAGAATCTTTGGTATTTCTGATTTAACAAATTGGTTGCCTGTACCCAAAAACGCGCAATGTCTTTAAATCTGTAATCTACCCTTGCATGTAAATCCAAATATCCATCTATTTCGGTTAATCTATTTGAAACAAGCTGCTTATTATACCATTTGCCAATTCCGTCAATTCCTAAATCAAATACTAACATTTTATTCCACAAGTACTGTGCAGATACACCATATTTAGCTAATGGCAACCCATAGGCCTGAGTCTCACCTTTAGCTTCGTAATTATTCAATGTTCCATTTCCACCAAAGCGGAATTTTTCTCCTAAACTTACTCTTAAATCCACTACTAAGAATATATTTGAAACATTCGTATATACTAAATTACTCGAGTTCAGGGTATCATTATTGCTCACAATCAATGGCATATCAGCCATAGAATTGCCACCAAACTCAACCATAAATTGAGTGTTCTCTGTGATTTTTCCTTTTAATCCAACGTACCCCTTAATCTCTTCAAATGAATTCTTTATAGCAATACTGTCTGAAGTAAATGGAACTGTACTTGCAAACCTGCGAACTGAGTTCAACTTTAAGCCTCCATTAACGCCTCCATATACAAGCATCTTTAGACCTTCCAATTTCTTTTCAGCGTGAATGACTGGGTTTATAAACGGGTCTTTGTTGCCAAAAATGTGTGATAAATTAAATCCAATAATCGCGTCAACGTCATTTTCTTTGTTAATAAATTGAGCTCTTGGGTTAAAAGCAATTATACTTTGATTTGTCGTTTTAAAATTTTGTCTGTAATTCAATTGGGTAAAATTTAAATCTCCAAAAATCTTTAGTTCGGAAACCTTAAAATCCCATCCTAATTTAGCTCCATATTCCAATTCGGATTGTTTAAGCGTGTTATGGTAATTATTAAAGTCTACGCCTACCGAGAAACCAGGTTTATTCTTTAATGACTTCATATCATATAGAACACTTCCACCCACATTGGTTCCAATCTTTCTTGGCTGTTCTGTAATCTCTTTAATTTTACTTGTATCAAATCCATAAAAACGATACATGTCTCTCAAGTAATGCATGCGCGCAGTCATACTACTTCTACCAAAGAATCTACTGCCCCATAAATATCCTTTATTGTTGCTAAAATCTCTTATGCTACTGCTTTGATCCGCACTTAGATGTTGACCAGATAAACCATAGGCCCATTTGCTGTTGGCTCTATTTGCAATGTATATCTCTCCCAATTTATGACCATAATTTCCTGCTCCAAGCCTTAGATAATTTGGATTATAAGAAGTATCCAAAGTTGGATCCACATATTTAGTTGGAGGTGCTAAGCTTACAGCTGGATTGGTATAATACTTAAATTGTTCAGGATTGTAAGTAAGTTCAATTTCACTGCCTGTATTCTTAGGAACTCTAGGATCAATAAGCATCTTTTTGGCATCCATTAGATTCGGTTTGTATTGAGTGGTAGCACCCACTTGATCGTTTTGTGCATTTAAGCCAAAACACAAACTCAAAATAATATAAAATCCTACTATCCTTTTCATTTAACTATTGCTGCGAAGATACATACCCATTCTTTTGAGCTATCCACAATTAATGATATGTTCAATAAAGTAAAAACGATTCTAATCCATATTATATTTAAATAGGGCGCGAAAAACTAAATTAAGCAATAAAACACTCTCAGCTTCTCCTTCAAATGCTTGCTGGCAAAACAGCCTCCAAGGGTAGTTTTGGTGGCTAAAACAATAAACCATGACTTGCTCAGATAAGCTGAAATAGGATAACAATCAAGCAATCCAAAATTCCAAATTACATAAAAAAACAAATCCACAGATTTAGAACATCTAAAAATTGGTCGATTTTAGCGAATAACATCCTGTGCAAAAAAAGGTGAAGCTTATAAAATTGTCAAACCCCAATTATGTGTTATTTTCGCATTGTTTTGACGCAGAGCATGAGTAAGACTAAGTTTACAAAAGATCAGTACATTCAATGGTTTAAGACCATGATGCAAACCAGAAGATTTGAAGAGAAATCAGCTCAAATGTATGGCCAGCAGAAGATTAAGGGATTCTGTCATTTGTATATAGGACAAGAAGCAATAACTGCTGGTATGATGACCGTAATTACAAAAGAAGATTCTGTAATTACTGCTTATAGAGATCATGGACACGCCCTGGCAACAGGTTCAAGTAGCAATGAAGTTATGGCAGAACTTTTTGGTAAAGCAACGGGTGTAAGCAAGGGAAAAGGTGGAAGCATGCATATGTTCGATGTAAAAAATAATTTTTACGGTGGACATGGAATTGTTGGAGCTCAAATTCCTTTAGGAGCAGGCTTAGCTTTAGCAGAACAATACAAAGGGACTAAGAATTTAAATGTTTGTTTCTTTGGTGATGGTGCTGTGCGCCAAGGAGCCTTGCATGAAACGTTTAATATGGCAATGCTTTGGAAACTTCCTGTAATATTTGTTTGTGAAAACAATGAATATGCGATGGGAACATCTGTAAGTAGAACAACCAACGTATTGGATATTTTCAAAATTGGTGCGGCATATGAAATGCCAAGTTTTCACGTAAATGGCATGAAATGCGAAACCGTTCACGAAGCTATGGCAGAAGCTGCCGATAGAGCACGTAGAGGTGATGGTCCAACCTTCTTAGAAATTAAAACCTACCGCTATAGAGGTCATTCCATGAGTGACCCAGCGAGTTATAGAACAAAGGATGAATTAAAAAGTTACAAAGATATTGATCCTATTGAAACAACCCGTAAAACTATATTGGATAATAAATACGCAACGGAAGCTGAATTAGATGCCATGGAAGATGTAATAATGGAAGAGGTAAAAGCAAGCGTAAAGTTTGCCGAAGAAAGTCCATTGCCAGATGCTTCAGAATTATATACTAACGTATACGTTGAAGATGATTATCCATTTATTTTTGATTGATATTGATAATTGAAGTTTCACCCCTATTTTCGCAGCCCAATTTTATAAAATGTCAGAAAACGAAGAAATAATTGTTAGTGAGGAAGTTGTAGAAGAATCAACGAAAAATGCTGGTTCTGTTATAGGCGATAAAATCTCAAATTTCTTTTCAGAAAACAAATCTAGTCTAATTAAATGGATTGCTATTCCACTAGCTATAGTTGCTTTAATTGTAGTTTGGAGAGTCTGGTGGTTACCGAAACGTAATGACGAGGCAAATACTAAATTAGCTAAGCTACATCATTATTATGAGGCTGATTCGATGGACATTGTTTTAAAAGGAAAAAAAGGAAAGAATAAAATTACACCAGCTCCACAAATTGCGCGTACTTATTGGTTAACTAAAAAAGGAAAAGAAGCTGCGCTTATGGCTGCAACGGCTTACCTCAAAAAAGGGAACTACAAAGAGGCTATCCGATATTTTGACAAATGTAAGACTAATGACAATATGGTTAAAGCCAGTATTTTAGCTGGTAAAGCTGCCTGTTATAGTGAGTTAAAAGATTTGGAAAAGGCTGCCGATTTGTTTTTAGCAGCAGCTAAAAAAGGGGATAATGAATTTACCGCTGGAAATTATAAGAAAGCTGGAATTCACTATGAAATGGCCAAAAAATACGGAAAAGCAGTAAAAGCCTACACGTTATTGAAAGAAAAATATGCTGGTAGCGGAATTCAAGAAATTTCTGATATAGATCGCTACATTTATAAGGCTAAAGCCTTAAATGGTGATTTGATTAAAAACTAATAGCGCCTCGTGGCTACTGCAGACTTCAAATTACCCCCTATACCTTATTCTTTTACTACCAAAAAACTAAAAGTAGGAATTGTTGTTGCCAATTGGAACAATCATATTACCTATCCATTGCGAGATGGAGCTATGGCATTTCTAAAAGAAAATGGTCTGAAAGAATCACAAATTAGGCTAACCGAAGTTCCAGGCAGTTTTGAGCTTGCCTTAGGCGCACAATGGCTTTTTAAAAATGATTGCGACGCAGTAATCTGTTTAGGTTGTGTTATTCAGGGAGATACACCACATTTTGATTATGTTTGTAAAGCAGCCACCGACGGAATTAACCAAATAGGTTTATCTTTTAATAAACCAGCTGTTTTTGGTATGTTAACAACGTTAAATGAACAACAAGCACTTGACAGAGCTGGAGGTAAACTAGGAAACAAAGGAACTGAAGCCGCACACACAGCATTATGGATGCTAGCACTTAAAAATAATTAATACACTACACCAAACACAAACACCATGACAGAGTCTACACCTGAAAAAGAGGAAGAATCAAAAGAAATCAATTCAAATACCCAGGAAGATCTTCAAAACCCCAGCTTAGAATCAGATAAAGAAGAAACGGAAGAATCTGAGGAAGAAGATGACGAACATATTGAGGAAGAAACCATTGAAGATTTTAGCAAACTGAATAAAGAAGAGCTTATTGAAAAAGCAAAATCTTTTCTTTATGAAGAAAGTGCCCAAAAGGCATTTAAAGCATTCTCTGAGCTAAACTCTGCATACGACTCAATAGAAAAACCTGAAATACCCGACTTAATTAAAGCATGGGTAGAAGCAGGAAATGAGGCAAAAGACTTTGTTAGACAACCTGATAAATTAAGAAACGAACTTAATGGTACTATAATCGCTTTTAAGAAAAAGCGTAAGGAAGAGCAAGTCAAAAGAGCTAAAGAAAGATTGGCTAATTATACGGCCAAACAGAAAATACTGGATCAGATGAAAGCCATGTTTGATGGGGATGAAACAGAAGATGGTCTGAAAAATTTTAGGAATTTAATGAACGACTGGCGCCAAATTAGACAAGTGCCGAATGAATTCCGAGAAGAATTAAATAAAACATTTGAAGTATACGTGGATCAATATTTTGATACGCGTAAAATGCATCAAGAGCTCTTTGAAGTTGACCGACAGAAAAATATGGATGCTAAAATTGAACTCATTCAAAAGGTTCAAGGACTAAAAGATGAAAAAAGCATCCGCAAATCAATGATATTGTTAAAACAATACAGAGAAGAATGGAGAACTATAGGTCCTGTAAAGAAGGAACATAACGAAGATATCTGGCAAAGATTTCAAGCAATTATGAAAGAGGTTTATGAAGAAAAAACCAATTTAATTGCTGACCAAAATGAAATTAAAGAAGCTAATCTAAAACTGAAAGAAGTTTTAGTTGAAAAAGCGGAATTGGCAGTTAGTGTGATGCCTGAATCTCCGAAAGCTTGGTCGGAACTCTATAAAAAGACAGAGGCTTTAATGGAAGAATGGAAATCCATAGGTCCTGTTCCTAAAGAAAATAGCGACAAGATTTGGGTGAAGTTTAATGGTTTTAGAACTGATTTCTTTGCCAAACGAAAAGAATTCTTTGGAGGTTTAAACGAACGTAAAACAGAAAACCTTAAACTAAAACAAGAGCTTTGCCTGCAGGCTGAAGCACTAATGAATGAAACGCATTGGAAGAATACCTCAGAAGCACTTCAAGAGTTGCAAGGAAAATGGAAAGAAATTGGCCCAGTTCCAGATAGCAAAAACGATAAAATTTGGAAACGATTTAGGGCAGCATTTGATCATTTCTATAATGCCAAAAAAGAATATTTTGCAAAAAGAAAAACCGAAGAGTCTAGTGCTGTTGAAGCAAGAAACACAGTTTTATTAGGACTTGAAGCTTTAAAAGACGTCACTGATGCCAAAGAAGTGCTTTCAAAATTAAAAGAACAGCAAAAAGCGTGGGGCGAAGCAGGACATGTAAGTGGGAAAGCTCATTTTTCTACCTATAATAAATACCGTGCGCTTTGTGATGAGCTTTATGATAGATGCAGAAAAGAAGGTGTTGCAGCTAAACAAGAAAACTTTAAAGAGCATTTGAATAAGATTACATCTAATGAAAATGCTGGTGATCAACTAGGTCAAGAAGAAAGACGTATTAGAAGCAAGATGAGAAATGTTCAGGAAGAAATTAATTCTTTAGAGAACAATAAAAACTTCTTTGCCAATACAAAGAATGCTCAATCTGTAATTGCTCAATTTGATTCTAAAATAGAAGTTCTGAAGCGTCAAATTGAACAAATGAACAAAGACCTTAATTTGGTAAGAACTGTTAAACCAAAAGATGCTCCTGAATAGTTTTTTTAGGGTAAGCGATTATATTCACTATTTAATTACAGCTACGGGCCGGCATGGGGTTCATTCTCCCTTTGTATACGATTTTATAGCAACTGTATTACAGCAAAAGGTAAAACCTGAACAATTTCACCTAATTGAGCTTGCACGTAAAAACATGTTGCGAAGCTCTGCTAAAATTGATTATGAAGATTTTGGAGGAGGAAACAATTCTGGATTGAGATCTATTAGTAAACTTGCAGGTAATACTGCACGACAAGCAAAATATGGGCAGTTACTTTTTAAAATAATTAGAAGGTATGGATATCAGCGATGTATAGAACTGGGCACTGGAACTGGCATTACAGGTTTATACCAAGCCATGGCATTACAAGGAGAGTTTCCCTTATTGACTATTGAAGGAAGCAAAGCTTTGGCGGAGGTTGCCAATTTTAATGCAGAATTCTGTGGTTTACAAGAACGTATGCAAGTAGTGGTTGGCAATTTTGACAATACACTTCCTCAAGCCCTACAAGCCATGCAAAGTATAGATCTGGCCTATATTGATGGAAATCATGTAAAGGAACCTACCATTGAATATTTTAAAAAAATTCTTCCCTTTTTCCATAACAACTCTATGCTCATATTTGACGATATTAATTGGACGGAAGGAATGAAGCAAGCTTGGCATTATATCAAACATCACGAATCAGTGACCGTTTCAATAGATTTGTTTAATTTTGGAATTGTATTATTTAGAAAAGAACAAAACAAAGAACACTTTACTTTACGCTATTAAAACATGCTAGAGTTTGAACATAAAATACGAGTGAGGTATGCAGAATGCGATCAAATGCAATTTGTTCATCACAGTGTATATGCTACCTATTTTGAGGAAGCTAGAACAGAAGTTCTTAGGGAAATTGGTATGATTTATAGCATAATGGAAACTGAGGGGATTATCATGCCTGTAAGGCAAATGAATATTAAATATCATTATGCGGCACGTTATGATGACATTTTGAGAATAGTGGTGCGTTTGAAAGAATTACCTGTATTAAAATGCGAATTGGAATACGAGGTTTACAATGAAGCTGATCAATTATTAACCACTGCAGAAATGCAGCTCTTTTTTGCTAACAAAGACACATTAAGACCAATGAGACTGCCAGAAAAGTACCTGAAGATTATGAAAAACCACAAAAGCTAATGGGTCGAAAATTCTATAAATCATACGAATCTTATGAACTGAACGAAATTTCAGATGATATGGATGAAATTCTTGATTCGGAAGTGATTTATGGAGATGATTCTAAATTCATTAAATACCTAAAGAATAAAACCATCCGTGGATTTCAAGGGCGTAGCTTCTATGATGTAGGTAAGTATTTCTTACGTGGTATTTTTATGGAAAACATTCAAATGAGAGCAAGTAGCTTATCCTTTAATTTTTTTCTTGCTTTATTCCCAGCCCTACTTTTTTTAATAACACTTATTGGCTTTATACCAGTTGAAGGAATATTAACTAGACTCCTTTATCAACTAAAATTCAGCCTACCATCAAGCACCTATAAAGAGCTGGCTATGACTATCAATGAACTTTCCACAGAGCACAACCCAGGTTTACTAAGTTTTGGTTTTTTATTGGCTATTTGGTTTAGTAGCAATGCATTTCATACATTAATAGGTACATTCAACAGGAGACTTCCTGTTCGTAAAAAATCCAATTGGATTAAGAATAGAATTAAGGCCATTTGGCTTACAGGATTAGTAGCTGCATTAGTAATAGCCTCATTATTAGTATTAAGTACTTTCGTGAATATCAACGTATTTCTAAGAGATTCTCTAGATGTAGGAGTTGGTTTTTTGAGAGGCTTTTTTAGCTTTATTGAGTTAATTGTTTATGGCTCGCTTATCTTTTTCTCAATTGCCATAATTTACCGTTATGCACCTGCTACTAAGAAGAAATGGCACTTGTATTCCGCTGGCACAGTAACTGCAAGTATTTTAGTTTTACTAACCACATACTTGTTCACGCTTTGGGTTAATGGATCAAAGGCATACAGTTCAATTTATGGAAGTATTGGAAGTATAATTGCCTTGCAAATTTTAATTTATATCAATATAATGGTTATTATTGTTGGGTTTGAATTAAATACCAGCATTCAAAAGGCTCATTTGAAAGCGGAGAGCCTAGAAAAGAAAGAAGAGTAAAAACTGTGCAAAACAAAGGATAAATTCATTTAATCGCATGGTGATTAAGTCTAATTTTGCCTTGTGAAAATAGCCATTAAATCAGCACTCATTTCCGTTTATCACAAAGAAGGTTTAGATGAAATAGTAAAAGCGCTACATGCCAATGGAGTTAAATTAATTAGCACTGGCGGTACAAAAAAATTTATTACTGAACTAGGAATTCCCTGCACTGGAGTTGAAAAAATTACTGACTTTCCTGAAATTTTAGATGGAAGAGTGAAAACACTACACCCAAAAGTATTTGGAGGCATTTTGGCTAGAAGAGATGAAGTGAAAGATGAAGTTGAGTTAAGTGCGCATCATATTGAAGAAATAGATTTAGTTATTGTAGATTTATATCCATTCGTTGAGACTGTATCTTCTGGAGCAAGTGAAGAAGATATTATTGAAAAAATTGATATTGGTGGAATTGCCTTAATAAGAGCAACTGCTAAGAATCATAAGCATACCATAATTGTGCCTTCTGTTCATGAATATCAATCATTTTTAAAGGCCTACAATCAAAATGAAGGTAGCATTACTTTGGCCTTTGCAAAAGATTTAGCTAAACGAGCTTTTGAAGTTAGCAGTGAATATGATTCTGCTATCTACCAATGGTTTGCTGGTGCAAGTTCCAAAGCCCTTAGATACGGCGAGAATCCTCACCAGAAAGGATTCTTCAATGGCAATTTAGATGAGCTATTCACGAAACACCAGGGTAAAGAACTTAGCTACAATAATATATTAGATATTGACAGCGCATTGAGTCTATTAGAAGATTTTAAAGCTAAAGACGGAAATACATTTATTATCATGAAGCACAATAATCCCTGTGGTGTTGCTACTCGTAGAGATACACATCAAGCTTATATAGATGCATTAGCAGGTGATCCAGTAAGTGCTTTTGGCGGTGTTCTTTGCTCAAATACAGAAATTGATGCAAAAACAGCGGATGAAATGAAAGACTTGTTTTTTGAAGTTCTGATTGCTCCAAGCTTTACTAAAGAGGCTTTGGATATTTTATCTGTAAAAAAGAATAGAATAATTCTTAAATTAAATTCTTTAAACTTCAAATTAGAATCAACTAGGACTGCCTTAAATGGGCAGTTAATTCAAGACAGAAACATATTTGTAGACACCTTGGAGAATCTAGAAGACAAAACCAATACCCTAGCTACCCAAGAGCAAAAAGAAGATTTACTATTTGCCTTGAAAATTGCTAAACATACCAAAAGCAATACTATTGTATTGGCTAAAGGAAAACAACTATTGGCTAGTGGAACAGGCCAAACATCTCGCGTTGATGCCTTAAATCAAGCCATAGATAAAGCAGCCCGTTTTGGATTTGATTTAAGCGGATCAGTTATGGCCAGTGATGCGTTTTTCCCTTTTGCAGACTGTGTAGAGATTGCCGACAAATCTGGCGTTAAAGCCATCGTTCAACCAGGAGGAAGTATTAAAGATAAAGACAGCATTGCTTACTGCAATGCTAATGATATTGCCATGGTGTTTAATGGCATTCGTCATTTTAAACACTAGTGAATGTATATATTTCTTAAGCCCATATTCTTTCTATTCAAGCCAGAAAAAGCTCATTACTTGGCGATGGACCTATTGCAATTATGGCTTAAAATTCCAATAATATCTTCACTAATCAAGTATTCTTTTAAGCCAAAAAACAACAATATAGTAGATTTTTGTGGTTTGCAGTTCCCAAATGTTATTGGTCTAGCCGCTGGCTTTGACAAAGATGCAAGATGGTTACATGCCTTGCAACATCTTGGATTTGGTCATGTTGAAATAGGTACATTAACTCCGCTTCCTCAGGATGGGAACCCACAACCTAGGTTATTTCGGTTAAAGAAAGATGAGTCCCTAATTAATAGAATGGGGTTTAATAATAAAGGAATAGACTCTGCTATAAAAAGACTTAAAAAACGTCCCAAAAACTTAATTGTAGGTGGCAACATTGGTAAAAATAAACTTACTTTAAATGAAAATGCCATATCAGATTATGAAATCTGTTTTAATAAGATTTATCCTTATGTAGATTACATTGTTGTAAATGTTAGTAGCCCAAATACCCCTGGTTTGCGCGAACTACAAGATGCAACCTTCTTGGCTAGTCTTTTTGAAAAACTACACAAAATTCGATCCCAACAAAATGTTTTTAAACCAATTCTACTTAAAATAGCACCAGACATTACTCCCACAGTTGCTGAAGAAATTGCACAAATGTCAATACAATCAAAAGTAGATGGTTTAATCATTTCAAATACAACCATTAGCCGAGACAATTTAAAAGAATCACCTGAATTAGTAGAAGCTATTGGTAATGGGGGGCTTAGCGGTAAATCAATCATTAATAAATCAAATGAGGCCTTAAAAATGGTATCTAATCATTTGCCTGAAGGATATCCAATTATTGGAGTTGGAGGAGTCCATGATAAAGCGAGTGCTACTCACAAATTAAATTCTGGGACTCAATTGGTTCAACTCTATACAGGCTTCATTTATAAAGGTCCAGGAATCGTAAAACAGATCTTAGATTAATAGGATTAATCTCCTTTGTTGATCACATAAATAAGCCACAAAAACCTGTCCAAAAATTTAGAACTTTCTTATTCTAATAACCATAGTTTTAAACATTTAATTGATAAAAATTGAATTTCATTATTAAAACTATAATTCTTATTTATTGATTATCAGCTATTTAAGATAGTAAAATAGCATTCCTTCTAACACTACTAATGTTTGGCACAGATGTTGAATACTTGTGTGTAACAACTACAATGATAACCACAAAATATCTAAGCTGCTTAATTTTAAGAAGGAATTTGCCGTTTTTAGTCTTACTTACACTACTTTCCATTGGAAATGCCCAAGTTGGGTCATTTGGAAATAGCACTATATCCGGAACCAATGTAGAAGTTAATACCAGAACGGCATTAACATCTAATGTAACTGCGGGTAGTACTCAATTAAGTGTTTTAAGTAGCTCTATGACAGGAGCAGGTTTCGGTTCTGCTCTAAGTGCTGGAGATCTTATCCTTATCATTCAAATGCAAGGAGCTAGCATTGATACTACTAACACAAGCGATTACGGTAATATCACAGCATATAATAATTCTGGTAATTATGAATTCAGGTGTATTGAATCAATTGTTAATTCAACAACTGTTGTAGTTTCTATTCCCTTAAGCAACAGTTATACAGCTGATGGTAAGGCTCAAATAATTCGGATACCTCGATATTCTAATTTGACAGTACCAACAGGTAATTCAATATCACCAGCTGCCTGGAATGGTTCTGTAGGTGGTGTAACGGCAATTGAAATAGATAGCACTGGAGAACCATAGAGGGTTCTATTGATGCTTCTGGTCTTGGATTTAGAGGTGGTACAAATGACAATACAACTCAAAGTACTAATACTGGAGTTACATCTTGGTTCTCATCCGATGTAGCTGATGGAGGCAAAAAAGGTGAAGGAATAGCGGGAAGCGTTTTAGACTATGATTCTAAAGGTGGAAGGTTTGGAAGAGGCGCACCAGCTAATGGAGGTGGTGGAGGAAACACTCACAATGCTGGCGGTGGTGGTGGATCTAACGGCGGTGTTCTAACTAATTGGAATGGTAAAGGAAATCCTGACAATAGCTCATCTGATTGGACCAAGTCCTGGAATAGAGAATCAACTAATTTTTCAACTAGCACCTCTTCAGGTGGAGGCCGTGGAGGTTATACATATTCTGCAGATGATGAAAATGCAACAAAAAAGTCTCCAGGTGATAGCAAATGGGGTGGTGATAGCAGAAGAAATTTAGGCGGATATGGAGGAAGACCTTTGGACTATACTGCAGGAAAAATCTTTATGGGCGGTGGTGCCGGTGACGGCAATAACAGCGCAGCAACTGGTGGAGCAGAAGGTGGTGGATTAGTTTTTATTCTTTGTCATGGATCTTTGGTAGGGTCTGGTGATATAATTGCCAACGGTAAAAATGCAGATAATACAACTCCAAATCACAATGATGCACCTGGTAGCGGTGGTGGGACTATTATACTAAGTTCTTCTATATTGCAAGCACTTTAAATCTTGAAGCCAATGGAGGTAATGGAGGCAATCAATTAATTACAAATGATGAAGCTGAAGGTCCAGGTGGCGGTGGAGGTGGAGGATATATAGGAATATCTACTGGAAGTCCCACAAGAACAACAGCCGCTGGTACCAATGGTACCACAACTTCTACTTCACTTACAGAATTCACACCTAATGGTGCAACTGCAGGAGATGTAGGCACAAACAATGGTACCATTACATATGGTGCAGTGGTTGGTGATGTTGCAGCAGATGCCGGTGACGATGAAGAATTTTGTGGCAATGTGTATTTAGATGCAACTACAACAGGAGCCAATGCAGAAGGTCATTGGGAAATTTTGTCTGGAGCAGGAGGAACTTTAGTTGATGCTTATGACGCACAAACTGAGTTTAACGGTGATTCAACAACTATATACCAACTAACTTGGATTGTAGAAAACAACTTATGTGAAGAGGCTAGAGATACCATGAGATTGGATCCTGGTTGTTTGCTACTTTCATTGAACTTAATTGATTTTGAAGTACATAAAGCTGGAACCAATAATAATATGTATTGGTCGGTAAGTTCCGACATGGATGTTGAGGACTATGTTATACTTAGGTCCTTTGACGCTACTAATTTTGAGAAGATTAGAAACGAGTACTCTCGAAAATCCCCTAATTATGAGGATTATTATTTTACCGATGTAAAAGCGAACCGAGAACTAAACACTTATTACAAGCTTAGAACTACCAACTTAGACGGAAGTTATTCCTATAGTGAAGTTTTAAAAATAGATGGCAAACAGATAAGAAAAGATTATAAACTATACCCAAACCCAACAAAAGATAACATTACCATTGAATCAAATATTAAATTTAACGGTTCTACACTGGTTAATGTCTACAGCATAGAAGGCAAATTAATAACTTCTATAAATACCAGCTCTAATAGTAAAACAACATTTACTTTCAACGTTTCTAGATTTAAAACTGGAAACTATATAGCAGAGGTTATTGAGAAAAGTGGGATGAGGTCATATTTAAGATTTACAAAAAATTAAAAACATATACGTAAGATACTTAGTAGCTCTCAACATTAATGTTGGGAGCTTTTTTTATACCCAAACTTTTACGCCCTCACTGCAATTGCTGCAGATATCTATGTTTTGACGGCCTGAATTAAGTTTATCCCTAAAATCCTTATATCCTTTGCCCTTCCAAATGTCTTTAAAGCTTTCTTGCTCTAAATCACCCAATTGATGCTCAGCATCTTTATCAAAACAACAAGGGACCACTTTTCCATCCCAAGTAACTACAGGGTTTGTCCATAATCGCTTGCAATGACCAGTCATAGCAGCTTTTAGCTTAAGCTTCTTCCCATCCACATTGTATCTTCTATATTTTGGATTGGTGGGCAGCCATTCTGCTGAATTTCCATCATCATAGATTTGCGCTGATTTTATTCTTACTTCATCAACCCCCAGCCTATCTGCTTCTGCTTTAACAGCGTCTACTTCGTGTTCATTATGAGCAAAAACAATAAATTGCCAAATAATATGAGTGGTATTACCTTTTGCTTTTTTCTTAGCTTCAATTAGGTTTTGGGTTCCTTCAATCACTTTATCCAGATGACCTTCTAAACGGTATTTTTCATACGTCTCTTGACTTAAACCATCAATACTTATGATAATTTGATTAATCCCAGATGCTATTGTTTTTTCTGCTCTTTTTTTATCCAAAAAATGTGCATTGGTACTGGTGGCTACAAAGATTCTTTTCTTGCGTGCATACGTTACTAAATCATAAAATTTTGGATTTAAATAAGGCTCCCCCTGAAAATACAAGGTCAAATAAGCTGTGGTATAATGCACATCATCAATGTATTTTTCGAAACTCTCCATTGATATCTTACCTGTATCTCTACTGAAACTTTTCAATCCGCTTGGGCAATGTGGGCATCTAAGGTTGCAAGCAGTGGTAGGCTCTATGGCCATACTATAAGGCAATCCCCATACATGATTCTTCTTAGACCATTTACTAGCTAAATAAGAACTTGAAATCTTTAGGGCATTCCACATCCTTCCATAGTAGAAAAAGGAATTTACCATTCGCCATTTATTTAAGTACTCAGATTTCAAGGGCGACAAATTTAGGGTGAATCCAATAGGAAAGCATGCATTGTGGATTGTATTTTTGTGCAAATGAATCAGGAGCTGAGTTATTGGGAAAAATCATTCTATGATCAAGCAGATATTGTTGTGATAGGAGCTGGATTAGTGGGCATTCAAACAGCCATAAATCTAAAATCTAAAATGCCAAAAAGAAAAATCTGGATTCTAGATAAACATGCCCCAGGAAAAGGAGCTAACCTCCGCAATGCTGGTTTTGCCTGTTTCGGGAATGTGGGTGAGATTGTAGATGATGCTGAACGGATGGGAATGGATGAAGCCATTAACCTATATAGAACGCGCTATGAAGGATTTCAGAAACTTAAAGAAACCATTTCGGAAGGACGAATGGGGTTTGAACAATCGGGAGGATATGAAATCTTCAGAACTGAGAATGGACATCACTATGAAGCGGCATTAACAAAAATTGATGCGATTAATAAAGGACTCTTTGATCTCCATCAAAAGAATGTTTTTCTTCCTAAACCTACAGCTAAGTTAAAAATAAACAGTTATGAAAATGGCTTTTACACTCCATTTGAAGGAACCATACAAACGCATTTATTGGTTCATGCTTTAAGGCGTAAAGCACAATCATTAGGTATTGAATTTTATGAAGGTTTAGGCGTTACTAAAATTGAGGAAACAGTGTTAGATAAACACATCATCCATACCAACACTGGAAATTCCATAGAATGCAAGGCGCTGGTAGTTTGTACTAATGCTTGGGCAAATGACCTTTTAAACAATGAGGATATTAAACCGGCAAGAGGACAAATTATCATTACTTCTCCCCTAGCCAATTTACCTTGGAGAGGATTGCTTCATTGCGACAAAGGATACATTTATGCCCGAAGTTTAGGCACTCGAATTTTGATTGGAGGAGGACGTAATTTAGATTTTAAAAATGAAGAAACCACTGAGCAAGAAACGACAGAATCCATAACAAATCACCTAGTGAGTTTCATAAATGAAGTTCTTGCTCCAGACCAAGAATTTACTATAGATTTTAAATGGGCTGGCATAATGGGTATGAGTGAAAGTAGAGCTCCCATTGTAAAAGAAATTGAAGGAGGCTTATACTGTGGAATTCGTTTGGGAGGAATGGGAGTTGCTTTAAGTGCAGAGGTTTCTAATCAGCTGGCAAAATTAATCTTAGAAAAGTATCACTAGTGTAGTCAAAGGATTGCGTAAATGTTTTATCGAAAAGGGCTTATTCTATTTTGAGATGAACTAAAAAAGTGAGTTCTTTGCACTAGGAAATATGTATTATAAGTGGCGTAAGAAAGAGGCAGCAAATCCAGCACTTGTAGAGCAAATTTCTAAATCAATAAATGTAAACCCTTACCTCTCTGAAATACTTGTTCAGCGTGATATAGCGGATTACGACATAGCAAAATCATTCTTTAATCCTCAAAAATCCGACTTACATGATCCTTTCTTAATGAAGGATATGGATTTAGCGATTGAACGAATAATACAAGCACTAGACAATAACGAAAATATCCTAATTTATGGAGATTATGATGTGGATGGAACCACTTCGGTTTCTCTCGTTTATACTTTTTTAAAGACCTATACCCCAAATATTAATTATTACGTTCCAGACCGTTTTAAAGAAGGCTATGGAATTAGTGTAGAAGGAATCGCTTATGCTGTGGAGCAAAAAGTTGATTTGATGATTGCTCTGGATTGTGGAATTCGATCCATTGATATCACTACCCTAGCCAAGGAAAAAGGCATTGACATGGTTATATGTGACCACCATTTACCTGGTGACACCTTGCCAAATGCAGTAGCAGTTTTAGACCCGAAACGTGCCGATTGCGAGTACCCTTTTAAGGAACTCTCTGGATGCGGAATAGGCTTTAAATTGATTCAAGCTTTTGCTCAGGAAAAAGGATTGCCGTTTGAAAGCATAGAAGACTATTTAGATTTAGTATCGGTTAGTATTGCTAGCGACCTGGTAGATATTAGAGGTGAGAATAGAGTACTTGCTTTTTATGGACTTAAAAAATTAAACTCAGCTCCTCGCATGGGGTTGCAAGCATTAATTGGCGAAGTACCTGTAGGAAAAAACTTCACCATCAGTGATATTGTCTTTACCATTGGACCAAAAATTAATGCGGCTGGAAGAATTGCTCATGCACGCAATGCCGTTGAACTTTTAGTTGCCAATGACTTTTACGAAGCTGAGAAATTGACTGATGTTCTTCATAAAAATAATGATGAACGTAAAGAAACAGATAGTGGCATAACGGCTGAGGCCATTGACCGTTTAGATAATGACCAGCAATTTGCAGCCAAAAAATCTACAGTTTTATATGGGGACGAATGGAGTAAAGGTGTTTTAGGAATTGTGGCTAGTCGTTTGGTAGAACAGTATTATAAACCAACCATTGTTTTTACCCATATTGACAATAAACTTACCGGTTCAGCTCGTTCCATTAAAAACTTTGATATACACACAGCCATTGGCCGTTGTGGTGATTTGGTAGAACAGTTTGGTGGGCATATGTATGCTGCTGGATTAACTATAAAGAAAGAGAACTTTGAGGCGTTTCAAACTCGTTTTGAAGAAATTGCCATGGCTCAATTGGAGAAGCAAGAATTGGTTCCCGAAGTGGAATATGATATCGAACTTCCTATTGACGCTATAAACACAAAATTTGTTGAAATCCTTGATCGCATGGAACCTTTTGGGCCAGGGAATATGATGCCAGTTTTTAGAACCAATGGCTTTACTAAGTCCTTCCGTTCTCGCTTGTTAAAAGATAAGCATCTTAAATTTTCACTGAGCAATTCGAGGGGAGATTATTACGATGTAATCGGCTTCAGTTTAGGTGATAAGATGGAAATATTAAATAGCGGTCGCGAATTTGATATTTGTTATTCCTTAGAATACAATGTTTTCAGAGGTGAACGCAAGATTCAATTAAAACTGCGTGACATAAAATATTCCGACGAGGAAGATTAAGATTTTTAAGAATTTTATTAGGCATTTTAGATTTACAACTGCGTAATGAGGCAATGTATTGCGTCTCTACAAGGTACACTTCATTGCTTTATTTCACTTAAAAAGATTTGTAAGGTTTGGGGTTTTCATATTGTCCAATTACATTCGCAACGAATAACGATACATAAACATGAAGAAATTTAACATCACAGCACTGGTACTTATTGGTCTTATGAGCAGCAGTAGCCTTTTGGCACAAAGCAAGAAGCAACAAATTGTTACTTTAACAGCACTAGTGGATAGTTTCAGATCGGCCCTTAACAATCAGATTGACGAGACGAATAAGCTTAAAATGGAAATCAGTAATCTGAAATCGTCATTTAATCAAAAAAGCACGGATTACAACAAGCTACTAGGTGAAAAACGAGACTTAGGTAAAACTGTTGCCGACTTAAAGTCCGATATAAAGATTCAGAAATCTGAATTGGATAATAAATCAGATAGCATTGCTGCTTTAAAATTAACTCAAGCACCTATTCCAGAAAACAATTACCCCATAATGGCTAAAAGTTTTACGCAAGAAACCGTAAATACCAAACAAGTAACCATGTGGTTAAAGCTTACTTCAGAAAATGATTTATTCACTCAAAATTGCAAAGCCTACATCACGGATGCCACAGCCGTTTACCAAGGGTTTGATGGAAGTATTACGGAAGCAGATTTCAACCAGAAATGGGAAGATGATTTTAATATTAATTACTCCCAATTTGGTCATGCTTTCCAAAATGGAAATTGCGGATGGGTTTCAAAGAACTTCTCCTCTGTTACCTATTTAGGAGATTTAAACAATGGACAATGGTTTAAGGTTGAAGTAACCGGTGGATGTTCCGAAGGTGACACGAGCCAAAAATTAGTTCGTATCATAAAAGTTATTAAAGAGAATGGAACGTATAAAATCGATAATTTCTTATCGATAAGTGATGGGAAGTAAGTAGAACCATGCGCTTATTATTTTTAAGCTTAGTCCTGTTAAGTATTGCATGCCAACATGAAAAACCCAAGACTGAGTTAGGTAATTACTTTTCATACTCAGATTCTGTAGAATCTGCTGGAGTTAAGATGATTCCAATTAAAACACCTATCGGTGACTTTAAGGTTTGGACTAAACGCTTCGGGAATAATCCAAAGATTAAAATTCTTCTACTTCATGGTGGACCGGCCCTAACCCACGAATACATGGAATGCTTCGAAACTTTCTTTCAAAGAGAAGGTTTCGAGTTTTACGAGTACGATCAATTAGGCTCTTACTTTAGCGATAAACCTACCGACAGCAGTTTATGGACCATAGACCGCTTTGTAGATGAAGTAGATCAAGTAAGGCAAGCTATTGGTGCAGATGAATCCAACTTCTACATCATTGGTAATTCTTGGGGCGGCATTTTGGGAATGGAATATGCCTTAAAACATCAGAATAAATTGAAAGGTTTATTGGTTTCAAACATGATGGCCTCTGCTCCAGAGTATGGCAGGTATGCCCAGGAAGTATTGTCTAAGCAGATGAAACCTGAGGTTCTGCAAGAAATTAGAGACTTAGAAGCGGCCAAAGACTTTGTAAACCCGAGGTATATGGAACTGCTGGTTCCAAATTACTACAATGAACACATTTGTCGTTTAAAAGAATGGCCGAATGCCTTAAACCGCGCTTTTGATCATGTAAACGGAGAAATTTACACCTTAGTTCAAGGGCCAAGTGAGTTTGGAATTGGAGGAATGTTAACCAACTGGGATATCAAAAACCGTCTAAAAGAAATTGAAACTCCAACTCTTATGATTGGTGCCAAGCATGACACCATGGATCCAAAAGCCATGGAAGAACAAAGCACTTTGGTTCAAAACGGTAGATACTTGTATTGTCCCAATGGAAGTCACTTGGCCATGTGGGATGACCAGAAAGTCTTTATGAATGGAGTAATTGATTTTATTAAGGATGTGGACGAAGAAGAAATATAACTAGAGCTCAAGAACTTAAGACCTTGGAGTCATGCCGTCCGCTAGCTAGCGGATCGGCATCCAAAGGGCATTGAAATTCTTCAATCCCTAAATCTAAAATACCAACTAATCCTCTACTTCAGTATCTGGCAACTCCAATACCGCACTGGTTTCTAAAGAATTCCCTGCAATACCTTTTATGGAACCGAATAGGGAGGATATATTTTCTTGTACCACCCACATTTGCTTTTCTCTGGTAGCCCAGATCTTATGCATGGCTTTCTTTTCAGAATTTAACTGACTAATCATTCCATCATAATTCTCTACAATGCGCTGAATATTCTGTACAAACTCATTACTCGTTAAATACGAATACAACAACTCCATCTTATCGCCCTTATTCTCCTCGGCAGATTTAACCGATTGAGTTTTGATGAGCATTTGACGTAATACAAAGCTTAGGCTTTTCACCTCATGGAAGCCACAAATCCATACGCCATCTTTTTCGCCAAAACGATCCATGCCTTTTGGGAATGTTTCGGTTACCAGAACTGCAATATCTGCCTTACTCTGAATTTGATCTTGCTTGAGCTTATCAATCCAACCGCCACCAAAATCTTTGGTTCGCTTGCTTTCATACACAATACTTCCGCAAGCTTGCTGACGTTTGTTTACTACGGTTTGAATGCAATCAGCACCTCGCACACCTTTCGAAACTTCATCTATGGTATCGAATGGATAGGTTGCAGCCAATAATTCCTCCAAAGCCAATTCCTGAACTTCCCCTTGCATTTGCATGGAACCTTGTTCAGCCTTGCGCTTCATTTCATCAATCAACTTCTTTTGATCTTCTAATTGCTTTTGGTATTCTTTCTCTTTTAAGGCATTAGCTTCACGTTCTTTAACTCTCCCCTTTTCTTCAATCTCTCTTTGCTTCTCTAAGAGTTGTTTTTGCATCGTAAGCTCTTGTTCTTCAGCCTTCTCCTTTAAATCGTTCTCACGCTTTAATAAGTCTATCTCAGCAGCACGCAAATTCTTATTCTCCGCTTGCTTCTTCTCGTTTTCCTCAACTAATGCTTTTATCTGTTGCTCAAAACTTTCTTTTGTTGTTAAATGAATGCGTTCTTTCTCCTTCTCCATTTCCTTGGCCACCTTCTCTTTGAACAATTCATTCTCCTTTTCCTTTAATTCCTTAAAGGTTTCGCGTTCGGCATTTAGCTTATCCCGTTCCGCATTAAACCTACTGGCCTGTTCGGCTACCTTCTTCTCGTATTCTTCCTTAAAATGAGCCTCTAACTTACCAGCTAATGCTTCCTCCACGTCAAAATCGTGCCCACAATTGGGGCATTTTATCTTATCATTCATTTGGTTTTCTTAAATAGGATTACATCGTGAATTGAATCGATGTCACTTTTAAACTCTTTTATCTTTCTATAATGTTTCATTCTAAACATCACATCTTTTGGCTTAGCTCCTTCTCTGGCAGCATGTACCCCATCCCAAATAATAATGGTTTTTTCTGGAGTATAATCTTTTGCTGCAAGGGTATCAACACTCCACAAATACGTTGCCTTTGACTTTTCAAAAGCAGCCCAAGGGTCTGTATCAAATCGGGCATGAACAACGGGCAATTGATGCGCTTGGTGGTAATTTTTATACTCGCTATTATTAATAAAATCTACCGCCTTATCTAATTGAGGGTCTATTCTATTGGCAGGAATAGAGACTTCATTTTTCCAAGGAAATGGAATGCCAGAGCCTTTATATCCGGCATAAACACTTGCTGCTGCAATTAGTATCACTATGCCTTGGCGGTATCGTTTTATATCTATAAAACAAAGCTTATGCAAACCATAAGAGGCCAATAAAGCTGAACTTGGGGCCACCACATAAAAAACCCGAGTTAAGCCATTGCTTCCAAACATTCCGAATACCCATATAATGGTATGCGCCATAAAGAATCCAAGCAAAACGGGAGCTAACAACCAAAAAGAATATACCGACCTAAACTCAGGTGTTTTCTTTCGAATCATGCGGCCCATATACAAAGCCAATAAAATTAACGAAATAAATAGGAGTGAAATAATTACAATACCCCAAATGCTCTTTTGGGCATCTAAATAATACAACCAACCACCATGCCCCCAATCTCGTCCCGAGAGTTGTTCTTTGAAGTATGGATTACTAGAAATGAAGTACTTAAAGTCTCCTAAGAAAATCTTCCCAATAAATGCAAAGACTACTGAACCCAAAGCAAAGAATAAAATCTTATACCATTGCCTACAGGCGATAAAGTAAATTAGGATACTCAGCAACAACACCCAACCTTCTGTTCTAAAGAAGGGCAAAAAAGAAGTTAAGACCGCTGCCCAAGTAAACCTATTATCCGATAATAAGTAAAGGATAATAGCCAAAACCATGGCATTTAAAGGTTCGGACAAAGCAGAAATGGTATTGCCAAAAACAACAGGTTGAAATACATAGAATAGCACCACCATCCATGGATAAAGAAATGCTAATTTTCGGGCCGTTTTATAACTAAAGTATGCACCAATTAAACAACAGAGCACATTAAAAACATACATTCCGTTCATTCCAAACTTGGCAAACGGTATGGTGGGAATGGTAAATAAAGTCTTACCCCATTGATCCCAAACCAATTCTGGATGGGTTGGTGCCCATCTTGCAAACAGGTAATGATTCCAGCTGTCCATTCCGCCTGCTGCCCAGCCCATTTGATTCCAAACAATGCCAAGCAATACTGCTGAGAACAATAAGCTCAATCCAACGGCTAGACCATTTTTTATTCTGGTAGGAACAAATCGCATTATTGCGAAGTAAATCATTATTGCATTGCCATAAAACTCTACTTCTCAACAGAATTAAAATTTGGTATTTTAGATTTAAAATTCAGCTAAATCAGAATGGCATCTGTCCATCGCAAACATGTGGTATTTAGATATAAAGAAAGTCCTCCGCACTTACGGTGCGGAGGACTTTCTCTTTGTTTTTTTATTAAAAAGTACTTCTTACTTTTAAAATACTCTCTATTCTGCGTTCTGCTAAATTAGTAGCAGCTCTTTGCATATTAATTCCTTCGTTTTCGCTAATCGTAAAAATATCGAGTATGGTATCGTAGATTTTTTCAGTTTGACCCATCGCCTTTTCGCGCACATATCCAGTATACTCGCTGTAAACATTTATTAATCCACCTGCATTAATAACAAAATCAGGCGCATAAAAAATCCCTTTTTCTTTTAATGCATTTCCATGCTTTACTTCATCTCTTAATTGATTGTTAGCAGCTCCGGCAACTACCGAACACTTTAAACGCGCAATGGTATCATCGTTTAGAATAGCACCTAAGGCACATGGAGCAAATATATCTACATCCAAATCATAAATATCTTCCATAGGAACTGGAGTAGCACCATAATTAGCGGCGGCATAATCCATAGCCTTTTGATTCATATCGGTTACATAAATTTTGGCGCCTTCTTTGTGAATGAAATCACATAAGTGCATACCTACTTTGCCAATACCTTGGACTGCTATTGTTTTTCCATTTAAGCTATCCGACCCGTAAGCCTTTTTGGCTGCGGCTTTCATTCCCATATAAGTTCCGTAAGCTGTTACAGGAGAAGGATCACCTCCACCGCCCATAATCTCTGGCAAACCAACAACATGATTGGTTTCCATAGCTACGTATTCCATATCGCGTGTAGTGGTACCCACATCTTCGGCAGTTATGTATTTACCGTTTAGGTTATTTACAAAACGACCAAATTTGCGCATAAGCGCCTCTGATTTTTGCGTTTTTGAATCACCGATAATAACGGCTTTAGCACCGCCAAGATTTAATCCGGCAACACTCGCTTTATAGGTCATTCCTCTGCTTAAACGCAATGCATCTTGAACAGCATCGGCTTCTTTAGCATAAGACCACATACGGGTTCCGCCTAGTCCGGGACCCAATACAGTATTGTGTATAGCTATGATTGCTTTTAGTCCTGTAGCTTTATCCTGACAAAAAACCACTTGTTCGTGATCCGTGTTTTGCAAGGTTTGGAACAAGTCTAATTCAGTCTGATTTGTTGGAGCAAATTTAGTTTCTGTCATAGTTTTTGAGATTAGCAAATGTACAAATTAATGTGGAACAATTCTGTCTAATCTTCAATACACCACTCTGCTAGCAAATAATTGAGAATCAAAAAGATAAAAATCCCTAGAATGGAATAATAGGTCAGTTTGCTCCTAAAGTAGCAGTTTTAATGACTAAAATAGTTTTTTGATACCATTTAAACGATGCCTTGGCCTGTGGTTTAGTGATTTTATCACCTAGTTTTTTCCGTGCGACCCTCCAGCGTCCTCCCCACCTCTGGTGGAGAGGACATATAACATGTAGGCCGTTTTGGGCTCCGGTTGAACGGAAAGCCCGTAAAATAAAAGCCTTAGCATGCCTTAGTGGGAAGCGGCTGACGGCAGAAAGCCCCTGCAGCCTTAGGCATTGCTTAGCTTTGATTGCGTACTTACAGTGAAGGCGGATTTAGCCCCCAAATTATTAATAGAAAGCCCCTACTCATCCCCAAAAATGTGCTATTTTTGCCTGTACATGGAAAACAAAGACCAAAATAAAGAACAAAACGAAAATCAAATAGAAATAGAATTATCGGAGGAAATTGCAGACGGTGTATATTGCAATTTTGCCATAATCACCCATAGCCCTCATGAATTTGTAACTGATTTTATTAGAATGATGCCGGGTGTTCCAAAATCTAAAGTTAAATCTAGAGTTATTATGACTCCGGAACATACCAAACGATTGACCATGGCACTCATGGAGAATATTAAAAAATTTGAAGAGCAATTTGGTGAAATTGAAATTAAAGATCAACAAAATGCTCCAATCCCAATGAATTATAGTGGCCAAACAGGAATGGCTTAATTTTTAGAATGATGACAAATACTGCCCAAACAGATAAAATAGGAAAGGCTATTGAAGCCTTGAGCACGCGTGAGTTTTATAGCGCATACCCAGAAAATCCAAAAGCATATGCAGAAGATGCAAATGCCAAAGGATTAGCGGCTTTTCAAGCCATGTTAAATACGGATTTTAGTGAATTAATAGCCCATGACAATTCCTGCCCACTCGGCGAAGAAGTGAGTCCGTATATGATGACAGGACTGGGAATAAAATACCCGGCCTACAGTGCAAAAGCCTTAATTGAACGTGCTGAAAATGCACGTAGCGCTTGGTTAGATGCCAGTGCAGAGCAAAGAGCTCAGGTTTTAGTTGCTGGTTTAGATGCCATTGCCGACCGATTCTTTGAAATTGCCTATGCAACCATGCATACCACCGGACAGAGTTTTGTAATGAGTTTTCAGGCCAGTGGTCCTCATTCCAATGACCGAGCACTAGAAGTAGTGGCTATGGCTTACGAGGAACTAACCCGATTTGCCAGCGAAGTGGAATGGGTAAAGCCAATGGGTAAATTTGATTTAAAAATTAATAAAAATTATAAAGCCATTGGGCGAGGAATAGGCTTATGCATTGGCTGTAGCACTTTTCCTACATGGAATACCGTGCCTGGTTTATTTGCCAATTTAATGGCGGGTAATCCTACTATAGTAAAACCACATTCTAAATCGGTATTGCCCATTGCAATTGTGGTAGCCGAAATGCAAAAAGCATTTAAAGCAGCTGGTTTTTCTGGAGATGAAATTCAACTCGCCGTTGATACTCAAGCGGAGCCAATCACCAAAATCTTAGCCGAACATAAATCGGTTCAATTAATTGATTATACTGGAGGAAGCGCCTTTGGCGATTATATTGAAACTATTGAAGGCAAAACAACCTTCACCGAAAAAGCAGGGGTTAATTCCTTAATTATTGATAGTGTTGCCGACATGCAAAAAGTTGCTGGCAATATTGCCTTTAGTACCTGTTTGTATAGCGGACAAATGTGTACCGCACCTCAGAACATCTTTGTTCCAGAATCAGGAATCAAAACGGCAGATGGTCATTTAACGTATGATGAAGTAGTTGAACATATTTCTGGCGCTATTAAAGGATTAGTAGAGAACCCAAAAGCGGGACCATACACATTAGGAGCTATTCAGAACGACTTTACAGCCAAAAGAGTAAAAGATATGGCTAGCAAGAGTAATGTAGCCTTAGGAAGCATAGAAATCACGCATCCAGAGTTTGAAAGCGCTAGAATGATGAGTCCAGTAGTGATGACTTGCAATGAGGATGAATTGGACAAATGGCAAAACGAATGCTTTGGTCCAGCTTTGTTTGTTGTAAAAACGAAAGATTCAAATAGCAGTCTAGCTCAAGCTAAACGAACAGCTATGGAAATTGGCGCAATAACCTGCGCTTTATATTCTACTGACGAAGCTTTTACCACCAAAGCTGTAAATGAAATGAACTTGGCCTTTACTCCAGTAAGTGTAAACTTTACAGGAGCAGCCTTTGTAAATCAACATGCAGCCTTCAGCGACTTCCATGTAAGTGGAGGAAATTCAAGCGGAAATGCAGGCTTTACTAATCCAGAATACGTAAATAAACGTTGGATTTGGGTGGGGAACCGATTCGCTTAAAGAATAATTAAGAATTAAAAATGGAGCCTATGGTAATGGGCTCCATTTTTTTTTGTTTTAAGGCAAAACTTTTATTTAATTAATGTAAAAAACAATGTCAAATTTTAAATTACTTTTAATTTACAAACTTATTTAATATGTTTGTCATATGAATAAACCTAATTTAAAATTACTATTATTGTTACTTGCATCTATTGCATTTCAACTAAAGTCACAAGTCACCATAGGTGACCTTCAAATCTCTACTTGTTTTCAGAAGATCACTGATCTTAATGGCAAGAAGTTTAAACTGCTTAAAAGTAATGGAGAAAAAACTTTTACTTTAACAAGCGCTGGTGGAACTAGTGCCGCATGGGGTATTAATATCATTGGCCCAACAACCAATTATACCTTATCACCCAATTTAGTTACGGAAACAGATTTAGTAGGTGATAACAAAGACCCTGTAAATAATATTCTTGAATACGTAACGTTTTATCAATTTCCTCAGGAAGAAAATGGAGGTGTCAAAATTACAATACCCACTACTGTTACAGAAAATACTCTGGAGATTCGAATGATTAGAGAGTTCTTATATTTTGAAAATGGGCAACCCAAAAGATATGTATATTTCACTGAAAAATTTGAAGTTGAATTTATTGATGAAAGTGAAATTGAGGTGGATATAGTACCAACTAACGGCAAATCTTGTTTAACTTTTGATGATTATGCCTTTGATTTAAATTTTTTAAATCTTGATGGGATGTGTGTTATCCCAACATACAAACTAACCTCAAAATCACAATATCCAGGATATCTTGGACTTCCATTGAATTGGGAGTCTATACCATTCAGCTCATCTACTTGGCCTAACATCCCTGCGAACTGTGCAAATGAACCAAATGGCCCCGAGTGCACTGCAAATGGAAATGAACCTGAGCCAGTTCCATGTAAGTGTATAAATTTTGATTTAGAAATCAAATTGGACGCCTGTAATGGGGACTATATTGAATGCCCGACGATTGTCATAAACCGAGATATTAAGATTTGTTGTTCTTGTGATGTAAGACCTCCTGTAAATAATAATTAAAAATTATGAAAAGTAAAATTATCATCCTATTTCTTCTTTTGTTTTGCTCATTTCCTGCTCATATAAATGCTCAAGTACGATTTGTGGATTTAGAAAACAAATTTCTTAAACCAACAGATTCGCATTTTCTTAAAATGCCAGACTCTTTACATATCAGTTTTAGTGTCAAGAATCTAGGTCCAGATTCACTCTTTATCGGTGACTCCATCAATTATTCCTACTTATTTACCAAACGCTTTCCCCATACAACTCACATCTTAACAAAAGACATATTCCCAGGCGATTCAGTAATAATCTCTGAAACTATATTTGTACCTGACCCCCCAACAAATGAAAAATTTACGGACTATTCAAGTCTTGCATGGGGTGCATTCTACCCTAGAGCATGGAACAGAGCAAAAAGTCCTCACCCTCCCTTGTCTTTAGATAAAGATATTCGAGAAAATAGTGAAGATCATGTGATGATTAAATGGGCGGGGAGCCAGAACAAAGTACAGAATATAGCTCTTAATAACAGAGCAACTTTGTACCCAAACCCCTTTAATGATTTAATAAACATTAAAGCACATTTTCCAATGGAAGAAGTAAACATAGTTAACATGAAAGGGGCGGTTTTATTAAATCATCAGGCCAATTTGACTAAAGATACACATTTTTCCACAGAGAATCTTTCCGCTGGAATACACCTAGTCCTCATCCAGTATTCGAATGGTCTTTCTGAAACTGTAAAAATAACTAAGCTATGATTAAGAAATATTTAGTTTGGTTATTGGTTTTATCGCTTTCATACTTCGGAAGTGCACAATCCAAGAAAGTTAGAACAATTGACATAAGGGCACAAATTGTGGATACTACAAGTAGGGATACCGTTTTCACAAAAGATGTAGTTAAATTTGGGTCGTACATAATAAATAGCGGCCCTGATACAATTATAGCTGGCGATCGATTGTACATAAAGTACTCTTTTGCAGGCATTGTATTCTCACCACAGTTTCCTTGGGTATACAAAGACCTAATTCCTGGAGATACTTTTTTTTGGGTTCAACCTATACAAATTAATTTCTCATTCGATCATGACAGCGTAAATCTATGTGTTTTTGCAAGAATGTCGGTGACTCAGCAAGATAGTATTCCTAAGGAGAGGGGTAATAAATTGAAAGACAATAACTCTTGCTTTACAAGAGTTATGAGAAAATGGCACCTGAATACAAAAGATGTTTCCAAAGCATCATCCTCAGCCTACCCCAACCCAGTTCATACCTTCCTTCTTGTACCTCATATAAAAAATGAAAAAGTAGAACTATTTGATTGCACAGGCAAACGCGTAACTATTGATTTCAAAACGGATAATCAAAATATGATTCTAGATGTAAGCCAAACCAAGGAAGGCATTTACTTTCTTAGGCAAGGTGAACAGGTACAAAAGATAATAGTGCTACATCAATGAAGATAAATATAAATGGTTAATCATTAAATTATAAATGGTTAATTATAAGTGATAAACTAAGGGCTTCGCTATGTTTTAAGTAGTTTAGCAAAGCCCTTAGTTTATAATTTATCATTCAATTTAATTCTTCCTTTATATTTGACCTTTAATTTGAACGGCACATCCCCTATTTCCATGCTCAACCATCCCAATTCTACGGGAATTTTAGAGTTTGTATTGGGCTTTTTGTTTAATTAATTAGATTCTTTTTTAGCCTCATTCTGCATTTTTTGATTTGCAGTTATCAAAAATTCAACCCTTCTGTTTTGAGCTCTTCCAGCTTCCGTATTATTGGTATAGTTTGGAGCTGTTTCACCATAGCCTCTTGTTGCCAACCTTTTTGAAGAAATCCCATTGGAACTCAAATACCTTGAAACGGTAGAAGCTCTCTTTAATGATAGGCTCATATTGTATTTCTCTGTACCCGTATTATCCGTATGACCTTGTATTTCAATATCTGTATCTGGGTATTTGTTAAGAATAGTCTTTAGTTTATCCAAGCTGCCTTTAGAACTAGCATTTAAGTCTGATTGATTTAAGCCAAAAAGCACTTTATCACTAAATTCAACAATTATACCTTCTCCCACTCGGTACACTTTTACACCAGGAACCGAATTTCGTATTTCCTCTGCTTGCTTATCCATTTTTCTTCCAATTATTGCGCCACTTGCACCACCAACAGTTGCCCCGATTAATGCACCTAGGGCTGTGTTGCCAGATGCCCGGCCTATAACAGCTCCAATTACCCCACCACCAGCAGTGCCAATTACAGCACCTTTTTTTGTACGGTTTAAACTCTTGCAGCCAGAACCTGTAAAGCTTAAAAGCATCAGGCAGGCCGTCATAATTCGTAAAACATTCATGATATTTAATTTATTTGTTTTTAAGGCTGCAAAATTCCTCTATTGGTTAAGCTATTTGTTACATATTTAACAAAAAGAGTTACATAATCATAGGTATGTTTAACGATGGCTGAGCATAATAAATGTTGTTTTATCAGGCCAATGTAAATATCTAACAAACCATTTATACGGCGGTGAAAGTCGGCTCCAGTTTTGCTTTTGACATGGCAGTAAAATAACTGCTAAAAGCAAAGGAGAGATTGATATGTATTTTGTAAGTTTGAAAGGATAAAAACGGTACAGGATTAAACCTAAAATGCACTAAAAAAATTTTAGTCAAATCCCTGCCTATTAATTTTTCAACAATACATAATGGAACTGGACTATATTGATAAGGTAAATGGATTTGGAGAAAGCATTGTTCGCTTATACAACTTTGATAAAAATGAAGTTATTAAATTTAGCGCTTTAATTGAAGAAATCATTGTTGTTAGAAAAGAGAAGTTAGATTTATCGGAAGTTGATTTTATAGAAACACGGAATTGCAATTTAATTCTAGGGCTCTATAAATCGGACAAAGGAATAGTGACTAATGATAATGAAACTTTTTATTGTGCGCTAACCGTAGAAGGGTTTACTGCAATTTTGAAACTTTTAGAACCCTTCTGCGAGAAAGAGACCAAAGGGTATCAGTTTTTATACGATATTGATAATCCCATTGACTTTTTATTCTCTCCAGCTGGTACTTGGTAAGTGAAACCAGAACTGCTTGGAAGTATTAAATAAAATCCGCAAAAATTGACTTACCTATATTTGTTATGCTTTGTCTAATGTTGGCTCCTTGTAAACAAATAAACTCCAAATGATAGGTATCATATTGAAGGTTCTTGTTCTATTTATGCTTGCAGACTTTATTACAGGTATATTCCATTTCTATGTAGATCAGTATGGAGTAAAGGATGGTGCGTTCATGACTAAATCTGTGAACTTTCTTCTACTCCATCATAAAGAACCAAGAAAAATTGTCACACAAACGTATTGGGAGATTACTGGTGGAGTCTATAAAGTTTCGATTGTAATTTTTAGTTTTAGTCTTTTTTTCGGCTTTCACTGGGAATTGCTTTTATTCCTGCTTTTCTGTTCCAATGGCAATATGATTCACAAGTGGTCTCATCAAAAACAAAGTGAAACATCTTTACTAATTCAATATTTACAGCGTTATAGAATTATTCAAAGTAAAAAGCATCATAGCGCGCATCACAATGGAATATTCAATAAAAATTATTGTGTAATGACGGATATTTTAAACTCCATTTTACATCGACTATATTTTTGGGAATTTATTATTGCATGTCTTAGCCTTCTAAAAGTCTATCCAGTTCAGCAAGATTAAAACTCTCCAAAGTTGGATACTATATTTAAGTAACGAATGGAATGGCAATTCCCACTAGTTCATGCAGGTATACTTTAATAAATTAAAACAATCAATTTGGCGGCTTTATGAAAGATGAGGGAGAATCTATTTAGTGGAGGCATTCATATTCATTCAATAATTTCAAAACTAGACTTTCGTATATTTGTTTAAATCATTTTATTGCAGGCTTATTCTTATGCATCAAGAGAAAAAAAATATATGAAAAAGATTTACTTAGTATTAGCCATTTTATTTTTGACTTCAACGGCAAAATCTCAATGGGTTCAAAAAGGCACCGACATTGATGGAGAGTCGGCTAATGATTTTCCTGGCGGCTCTGTTTCGATGAGCTCAGATGGCAGCACTTTGGCCATTGGGTCACCTAACAATGATGGAACTGGAACAAATGCAGGTCATGTGAGGATTTATGAATGGAATAATTCTGCCTGGAAACAAAAAGGAAATGATATTGACGGGGAATCTGCACAAGACCAAAGTGGTGAGTCTATATACTTAAGTGCAAATGGCAATTCACTTGCTATAGGAGCCCCATATAATGATGGAACTGGAACAGATGCAGGTCATGTACGGGTTTACGAATGGAGTAACTCTAAATGGTCTCAGAAAGGAACTGATATTGATTGGGAAGCCACGGAAGATGAAAGTGGAAACTCCGTATCCATGAGCCCTGATGGCAACACCCTTGCAATTGGGGCGCCTAGAAATTCAAATGGTAGAGAGGGTCATGTGAGAATTTACAAATGGTCTGGCACCGCTTGGATACAGAAAGGTGCCGATATAGATGGAGAGGCTGATGGCGATAATAGTGGATCTTCTCTATCCATAAGTTCAGATGGAAACATATTGGCTATTGGCGCTATTGGAAATGATGGAAATGGAACATTTTCTGGTCATGTGCGCGTTTACGAATGGATAAATTTAGTCTGGAAACAAAAAGGAACGGACTTAGATGGAGAAGCAGCGGGTGATAAAAGTGGCGGTTCTATTTCCATAAGTTCAGATGGAAATACCCTTGCCATTGGTGCTATAAATAATGTTGGATTAGGAGCTGCCGGAGGGCATGTTAGAATTTACAGCTGGAACGGCACGGCTTGGACGCAAAAAGGAAAAGATATTGATGGGGAAGCGGCTAGCGATAACAGTGGAAATAGTATATCAATGAGTTCTGATGGCAACGCGCTTGCGATTGGGGCACGAAGCAATGATGGAACTGGAAGCAATGCAGGGCATGTACGTGTTTATAAATGGAACAATACTGCTTGGGTGCAATTAGGCGTTGATATTGATGGAGAGGCTGCAGGTGATCGGAGTGGAATTGCAATATCCTTAAATTCGGCTGGGAACACCCTTGCCATTGGTGCAAATTTAAACAATGGAAACGGCACTTTTAGTGGTCATTTACGCGTGTTTTCTCTTACAGGAACAAACCTCATTGAGAGTAATTTCACCGATAACATTCTTTGTTATCCAAATCCCACTAAAGGAAACTTCGCCATTGACTTAGGCGAACTTTATCAAGATGCAATACTTACCATAACTGATATGAGTGGAAAAGTAGTTCAATCCAAGACTGTTCAAGATAAGAAACTGTTAAACATAGCAATAGAAGAACCGGCAGGTTTATATTTCGTGTTGATAGAATCCTTGGATAAGAAAGCTGTGATTAAGTTGGTGAAAGAGTAAAATGAAATACAAACTATTAATAAGCCTGCTACTATTACCAATCGCTGCGATTTGCCAAGATTCAAAAATAAAGACGGAAAAAGAAGTAAGAAGTAATTCGAAGGGAGAAATCACTTGGGTTATTGTCAAAGATTATGATACCTCTGGGTTTTGCACAAAACGCAGCGTTTACAAAAAAGATGACGAGTTATCTTCCTATTCCGCCTATTCAAAAGATTCTATAGGAACTAAAACAGACTCTGGGTTTAATGCTGAAGGGAAACTCACTCAAATCTGGTGGGAAGACCACAATGCAAGAGGCGATATGGTTAGAATTAGGTATTGTTTTGCTCCTTTTGAAAGCATTAATGTTGAAATTCACAAAACGGAATATGATGAAAACGACAATTATGTTCGCGTTTTCAGAATGGATAAGGACTCAGTTATTCATTGGAGGTATACGAATGAATACAATCAAGAAAATCAAGAGATTCATAACATTTCAAGCTATGACAATAGTTTAAGTGAAGAGCATTTCATGCACTACGAAAATGGGAATCTAGAAAAAGATAGCCTATATATATTTGAAGATGAGATTCCCAGTTTGTCCAGTATTGAAACCAATCGGTATGACATGGCAGACAATCTGATTTCACAAGAAATATATACAGCTTATCTGAAAGAAAACAACACCACCTTTTATTTTTATGAATATGACCCTAAAGACCGGTTAATCACTGAAGAGGAAATGCAAAACGGCGTATTGCAATCAAAAAAAGTCTTTCACTATGAATTCTATTAAGGAATAATTTTAGGCATTTTAGAATTAAAAAATCTGAAATTCACAAATAAACTAGCCCTGAACAGCTTCTGCTGCGTCAATTAAGTTTGGGCTTTTAGCTACGAAATCTTCGAGTATAGTAAAGAAATTTAGTATGTCTTGTTTCTCATTATTGGCATTAATGGTTACTAATCGAACAAACGTATCCTTCTTAAACGAACCAAATCCAACTACGGTTAATTGATGCTCGTATAATGCGGCACAAAGCGCAATGGGGTCAATATTTTTATAATTAAAACAAATGGAAACAGATTCATCATAACTGTATTCGGTATAATTGCTATTGCTCCTGATGTACTCGCGAGCTACATCCGCTAATTCAAATTGTTTATCTACGATCTGCTCTAAACCTTTAGTGCCGACTGATTTCCAGAGGGTCCAGAATTTTAAAGCATCGTTTCTTCTTCCGCATTGAAAGGATGTTTTACCTAGATTAAAATCATCGCCATCCGTTTGGTATAAGTAATCCGCCTTATTGCTAAAGGAATCATGCAAGTGATCTTTATCCTTTACTAAAATGATAGAACAAGTCATGGGAGTTCCAATCATCTTATGTGCATTGTAACTAAAAGAATTGGATCGTTCCATTCCCTTAACTAGATGCTTATACTTCTCACTAAAAATTACACTACCCATATAAGCGCCATCTACATGCAGCCAAATATCATATTTCTCGGTAATATCTGCGATTTTATCAATGGGGTCAAATGCACCAAGTACTGTAGTACCAGCTGTTGCATTTACATAAGTTGGTATAAAACCTTGGGCTATATCTTTATTAATTTGGGCTTCTAATTCTTGAGGAATCATTCGTCCTTTTGAATCCGCTGCAATGTATCGTATATTTTTTCTACCTATCCCTGCAAAACTTGCATTTTTAGAATTAGAATAATGGCATTCTGCCGAGGTGTAAATAATCAGAGGCTTAGACATGCCCTCTTCACTGCATTTAGAGTCCTTCAAGTCGCGAGCCATTACCAAGGCCATGTAATTACTCATGGAACCTCCAGTTGGGAAGGTGCCATTGCTTTCAGAACCATACCCTACTAAATTACACGATTGCCTGATAATTTCTTGTTCAATTCCTACTTGTGGACCTGCTACTTTATAGGTATACATGCTATTATTGAGCATTACTGCCAATAAATCTCCTAAAACAGCTTTGCCTTGTCTTCCTCCAAATAGTTGATTGAAAAATAAGTTGGTAGCCGTTTTTGGAGTAGAAGCCAATACTTCTTTCAGAACCTTTTTAAAGTCATCATCCACCAATGCCTCAGGTTTTAGCTCCAGGTCAAGGGTATCGAATAATTCATTCGCCTCTATTGGATCCGCAACCGGACGCTTCTTTTCCTCATTTAGTAAAACCTCAACGAGTTCATTAAAAAGAACTAAATCGCTACTTATATCAGACATCTAATTTACTATTTTTTATATTGTTATTTCTTATGCTACAGTGCAATAGGACAAGTCTTTATTCACAAACTCTTGCAAATCATCATCATAGGATTGACAGGTGCGAATTGGCTTTGCATAAAGGTGCAGCGACATGCTTCGTTTACTAGAACAATTTTCTAAACTATGACAACCCATAAAATCTATCATATACGAAATATCTCCAGGTTTTAAAATGGTAGATTTAACTTTATTGAGTTCACCCTTTTCGCCCATTTGGTAAATGGTTTCTTTAAATTCCCCTTCAATAATTTTTACCCAACACTCCTCGCCACCATGATCGTGAATTGGGGTACATTGACCTGCTTCCCAGCAAAGCAAAATTAATTCAAATGCTCCGGTATCAACTAAACAATTACGGGTGTAAGACTCTGTAGACCAAGAGCAAAAGGGCTCAAAAGCACTATTGGGCAAATCTAATATTTGAAAGATGTTGGTGTACTTTGCCTTCTCCTCATGTGTAAGAGCTGTGACTAAGTCATTTAAGCATTGGTATGTTAGGTTATTCTTTGTGGTAAAACTCAAAACCGGGTATCGTTTTTTTCTGCAAATCACTATGCAAATACAATTCATTGCCCAAACCCATTTATTATTTCGAAGTGGTGTCCAGAACTGATGCGATGGTACAAAAGTAAGGGTTTTAAGGCTGTTTTGCCATTTATTTAAGCACAATTGGCCTAAAATCTGCCATTTATCTCTTTTATACGATAAGTTTGTGTGATTTTAAAAATCCATTTAATGTGAATTATTGAAAAGGTTAGATTTTTAATTCCTTAACACAAATTACACAAACATTTTAGCATGATAGACCAAGATTTCATAATTAAAATATCAGTTCTGGCCATTTACGTCGCCATTTTATTTCTCATAGGAATCTTTGCCTCTCGCAGAATCAAAGGCATGAGTGATTATTATGTGGGTGGAAAAAAAATGGGCTTTTGGGCAGTCGCATTCTCGGCAAGAGCCACTGGTGAATCTGGTTGGTTACTGATTGGACTTACTGGGATGGGAGCCATTGCTGGATTATCAGGTTATTGGGTGGTTATAGGAGAACTACTTGGCGTTATTATTTCATGGCAATTTATGGCCAAACGATTTAAAAAACGGTCCGATCGTTTTGGAGCTATTACCATACCTGATTACCTACAAAGTCACTTTAAATCTACAACACATACCTTACGAATTGTTGCTGCGGCAGCCTTGGTTATTTTCATTGTAATCTATGTGGCATCTCAAATTGATGTTACAGGAGTAGCATTTAAATCGATGCTAGGCATTGATTATAAACTCGGTGCTCTCATCGGATTTGTTATTGTTCTTACCTATATATTTATCGGTGGTTTTGTTGCCGCCGTTTGGTCTGATTTGTTTCAAGGCGTTCTGATGTTTTTAGGACTTGTTTTGCTCCCTATTGTTGTTTGGTTCTCCATGGATCATGGAGCTGGTGTTACCGAAGGACTGAATGCTATTGACCCTACCCTTACCCAAGTAATGGGAAGAAGCGACAACGGTTGGATGAACCTTTTTACCATACTTGGCTTTTCCATGATTGGTTTAGGATTCCTTGGATCACCTCAAGTATATGTTCGGTTTATGTCTATTAAGGACAAACACGAAATAGATAAAGGAAAATGGGTAGCTGCTATTTTCACCTTACTTACAGATGCGGCAGCGGTTTCCATTGGAATTCTTGCACGTATCTATTTCACAAAAAATGGGCAAGATCCAGAAGCCATTTTAGGAAATAATGGTGAGGATGTTTTGAGTATGATTACCGAAAACTTCTTGCCAACCCTGCTGGTGGCAGTCTTTGTTGCCATTGTTTTATCCGCTATCATGTCTACCATAGATTCGCTGTTGATATTAGCATCCAGCGCAATTACGAGAGACTTTTACCAGAAAATATTTAAACCCCATATCAAAGACGAAGACTTGACAAAAATATCTAGAATAGCCACTGTTATTATGGCATTTACGGCCTTAGTCATTGCCATGATATTGAATTGGGTATCCCCAGACCGGCAAGTATTTTGGGTCATTATTTTTGGTTGGTCGGGCATAGCTGCTACTTTTTGTCCAGTTATTATTCTTACTCTTTTTTGGAAAGGATATTCTGAAAAAGGGGCCATTGCTTCCATGATAACAGGATTTTTAGCCGTGATACTTTTTAATTTTGTATTTAAAAACTTGCCAGATATTGGAGAGTATTTTAAAGCCTTAGATGTATTGGCGCCGTCCTTTGCTGTAGCAATGATCGTAGGTATTATTGTATCTAAAGTATATCCGCCAAGAGCTGAAGCAGTGAAGATGTTGAAGGAGATTGATGAGGAAGCTTAAGCAGTTTGCAAATGAACTAAGGGCATATAAACAATAAATTAGTTTAGGTTTAATTATTTAGTTAGGCACAATATTTGGATATTAATTAATGGTTAAATTTAGACCTGTTTATTTTAGAATTTATAAAAAGATATTCCAATGATGACAATTAAACAAAGTATTAGAAATTAATAATCTCTCCATTTTTACCATTCATTTTGGCTGGGCTTGTTTCAATATTCCCACAAAAGTCTTATGCACAATTAACTCTTCCAAAATCTGAGCTGTTGGCAGAAAAAGGAGTCAAAAAAAATCATGTTACCAAGACTGCAATTCGGATGGAGAACAGATATGACAAAGATGTTTCAGAAGAAGCTTTGGATCGAACCCCGATGAAACTTGCAACTTATACTATTAATGCTCAAGGTTCAATTGACACATTTTACAACTATCACGGTGATACCATACGTTATAATCAAATTATTTATAGGTATGCATTTGGAAATAGATTAACAGAGCTTAACACCTTATCACCTACTGGTGATTTGATTAAGGGCAGCTTGGTAGTAAAAACACCAGAAAACGAATGGTACTACAGGGTTTGGCAAAATGGAGAATTAGAAATAGAGATTAAAAGCACATCAGACAGTATTGTATATGAGTCTATTTGGCACAGAAATTCGAAAACATCGAATTACTATCGTACTACAACGTATGATATTGATAAGGATATTCAGACTGAATCAACATTCGTAGCAGTGAGCAACGAACTGATTAGGCAGGAAACTTATCAATGGATTGCCACGGATGGAGTTCCCGAGAAATTTTTATATACAGATTTTTATAAAGGCGACAAAAAGGAAAAAGCCAGGAATAAAACGTACACCTTAAAAGTTGATAAAGATGGCACTGTAATCAACAATCTCAACGGATTATTCACCGATCCATTTGGAAAATTCAACTACTTTAAGCGCTATGAACGCTTTAAAGGGATTCCTAACCCACATGAAAGACTTTTAACTGAAGACACTCTCATCAGAGAGAAATAATATTCTGAAATGATTCGTTTTGATGGAACATATATCGTTTATAAACTTAACATCACCTACGAATAGATTGCGACTAAATCAGAAATATAAAATTAACCAAATCTGAACTACCAAAAACTACTTAACCTTTAATTTCAGGGTTTCAACACATTTGAATTGCAGGAATAAATTGTGGGTTTAACATTTGCATAATGATTAGGCCAGCACTTCTTTCCATACTGCTTTTTTTATTCGCTTTTCTAAATGCGCAAGTTGGAACACAAACCGTGCGTGGTTTTGTTCAAGACAGGGAAACTCAAACTTATATTAAGGATGCGGCAATTCAGATTGTAAATGGAGATCTTACCTATGCTGGAAAAACCAATTCAAAAGGAGAATTTCAGATTGACTCCGTGCAAATTGGACGCTTTGGAATTAGCATAGCCGCAAAAGGCTATGTTCTCTTTGCAAAAAAGGATGTCGTCTTAAATGCTGCCAAGGAAGTAATAATAAATGCACAATTGGATGTAGAAATAAGCTTAAAGAAAGTAGATATAACAGTACGTAGAAATGATCCATCCAAAACCAATAACGATATGGTGTCGGTTAGTGGTAGGCAATTCAACACGGATCAAACGACCCGCTTTGCGTGTAGTTTAATGGACCCTAGCCGCATGGCTTCCAACTTTGCTGGAGTTAGTGGAGGTGGTGGACAGCGAAACGATATAATTGTTAGAGGAAATTCCCCCACTGGTTTACTTTGGCGATTAGAAGGCATAGATATTCCAAATCCCAATCACTTTAGCAGTCAGGGCGCCACAGGAGGTCCAGTAAGTATTCTAAACAATAACAATTTAGCCAATAGTGATTTTCTTAGTAGCGCATTCCCCGCAGAATATGGAAATGCAGTAGGCGCCGTGTTTGATTTAAAAATGCGCGATGGAAATTACAAACACCATGAGTTTACAGGTCAAGTAGGGTTTAATGGGTTTGAAGGAGGAGCAGAAGGGCCCATTAATCGCAAAAAACGAAGCTCTTATATAGTTAATTATCGCTACTCTACTTTGGGTGCTTTTGAAGCTTTAGGTATTAACCTAACTTTTGCTGGAATCCCGAAATACCAAGATTTTACGGCTCGCTTTAATTTTCCAAATACAAAAACAGGTGCGTGGACCTTAACCAGTATTGGTGGCAAAAGCAGCAATGCCATAAAAGACAGCGAAAAGGATTCGGCTGATTTAACTTTTGGTTTTGGTGCACCAAATGATTTAAACAATGGCTCTGGAATGCTAGCTACTATTTTAAGCAATACCCAGAAAGTGAAGAATGGCTATTTCAAATTTATAGGAGCTCATACCTATGAGAAACGGTTCACCCAATTTGACACCATTGCTCCAGATCAAAGCAAGTTTCAAACGTATGCGGAGAATTCAAACATTCATAAATTCTTGTTTCACGGTTTCTATAATAAACGAATCACACCAAAACTTACTTTTAGGACTGGGATCATGACTAACTTTCAAAAAGCAGCGGTTAAAGACAGCGTTTGGAGTGATACATTCCAAGTGCACCGAAACCTACGAGACTTCGATGGCAATGTGCTCAAACACCAGGCCTATGCGCAGTTTAAGTGCCGTTTAAACAGTCTTTGGACCATTAATGCCGGATTGCACCATCAATTCCTATACTTAAACAATAAAGCCACCATTGAGCCGCGTATGGCGGTACAATATCGAATTGGAAAGCGTTCTACTTTAAGTGCTGGGTATGGCCGTCATTCACAACAGCAATCTACCGAGATCTACTTTTCAGAAGAATACAATAATGTGGCAAATACCTACCAAAGAACCAATGACAATTTAGGCTTTACCAATAGCCATCATTTGGTTTTGGGCTATGATCAGTTAATTGGGAGGAATTTTAGATTGAAGGCAGAGGCTTACTACCAAAAATTAAATGATGTTCCAGTAAAACCCAATGATCCTTTTAGTGTGATAAACTTGGGAGCTGATTTTGGCGGATTACCTTCGGTAAACAACCTACAGAACAAAGGCGATGGAACCAACTATGGAATAGAAATTACGGTAGAAAAATTCTTCAGCAATCATTTTTATTACCTCCTAACCACCAGCATTTACGATAGTAAATTCACAGGAGGTGATGGCATAGAACGCAATACTGCTTTCAACAGCAATTATGTAGTGAATGGCTTAGCCGGATATGAATGGGTGCTGGGAAAGAACAAAAATCAAGTGCTGGGTTTAAACCTTAAAATCACCCAAGCCGGTGGAAGACGTTATACGGCTATAAATATTGCAGAAAGTACTCGAACCGAAACAACAATTTACGATGATGCCAATCCCTATGGTGAACAGTTTAAAAGATACGTAAGAACAGATTTCAAGATTTAATACAAACTAAATGGAAAGCGAGTAACACAAGAATGGGCCATTGATATTCAGAATCTATTTGATACGCAAAACCCATTAACGGCTAGTTTTAACCGAGATACTGGAATGACCAGAATTGAAAATCAACAGGGTCGCTTACCCATGGTCTTTTACAGAATTCAGTTCTAGCGAATGCTATTTCACTTTTATTATTACTTATTCTTTTCTAAGTAATCCAACCAACTCTGAGCATCTTTATTGCTCGGATTGAACTTTTTGGCCGCTTCAAAAGCTGCTTTGGATTTCACTTTATCTTCAAGGTAAAATTGATTAATGCCTTCTAAAGTTTTAAAATTACTTCTGGCCGAATTTTCTTCTGGCGTGAGTTTTTTATAAACCAAGGCCATAGTATTATTACTCTTGGCATATTCCTTATAGTTTTTATAATGAAAAGCCAAAACATAATAAATATTAGTCATCTCGGTTTTTAGCCTCACCATTTCTTCTAATGTAGCTTTTTGGCCAGGTAGTTTTCGCTTATCTAATATCACTGCTTTTTGAAACAGGAATTCTAACTTCTCTTTATCAGATTTTGAATGGAGTATCGCTGAATTTAGTACTTTAACAATATACAGGTCAGTAGTTTTAGTTTTATAAGATTTATTCTTTGCATAGCTTTTCATCAACCACTTTTTTATCTCAACATCTGTAGAATCCAATTTTTCGTATTTTACCAAGCAGTTCTTAGTAGTTGAAAAATAAGTCCCCATACTTGCAGCCAGAACCATCATCTTTCTCCATTCTTTTTCTTCTTTTTTGTTTAACGTTTTGGTGGCATTATATAAGTCCTCATTGGCGAATTTTTTAAACGTAATTGAATCTCCTTTGCTTAAAAGATTTTTGCAGTAATAATACAAAAAATCAGCTTTATTTACTTGCCCATAACTAGATAGTTTAAAGGATTGCTCCGTGTATCGATGGCCTTTTTTTGAATTGCCCATTTTGTACTCAGCCAAAGCTAAATAAGACAAATGTTTAGCTGAATCGTAACGTTTTGCAGAGGGGTATTTCATATTAGTGATAGCCAGGTTCTTTAAGTCTTTCCATTTCTTATTCTCAACATATAACTTAGCCAAACGAGAAGAAAGTGGTGTAGCCGTTTTGGGGTCTACAGCTATGGCTTTAGCAGCATAGGTTTCTGCTTTAGAAGAATTACCCAAATCGGCATATAGAACAGACAATTCAGCATACGTTTCCGCCTTATTTTCTGATGTTATTTCAGGGTTTTGTAAGGCCTTTTCGCAAATCGGTATCAACTCCTTTTCTTTGCCTTGTTCTTTATAAATTTTCTTTAATCCATTCGAAGCTTTCATGTAGCTTGGGTCCATATCCAATGCTTTTTTATAAAATTCTATTGCTTTTGTTTGATTTTCCTTACCTCCTTGGTTTTCATAGGTTAAGCCGATATTAAAAGTGGCATCTCGTTTGTCAATTTTATCAGTGGATTGATTTAAACAATAGGTAAAGTTATTCCTAGCTAAACTATACTTCTTACGCTTGAGATTTACTTTGCCTGCCTGCCAGTTATAATTGTAGTTCTTTTTATCTAAAGCCAAAGCCTTATTTATCTGTGTTTCAGCACCATAATACAAATACCTATCGTATTCACATTTAGATAAAGTGTAATGAATGTTTGCTTTTAAGGCATCATCGCCATTGGCTAAAGGCAAAGCTTTTTTTAACCATTCCTCAGCTTTCTTATACTTTTTTAATTGGTAATACGCATCACCCACACCAAAATATGCGGTGCGATTGGTGCCGTTTAAATTTATAGCTTTTTGATAATAAGTAATTGCATCATTGTATTCTTTTTGAAAGAAATACCCCTCACCTGTGTAAAAACAATAGGTGGATTCATTTGAATTCTTTGAGGCAATCGCCATGGCTTTTTTACCATGAACTACTACATTCGGATAGTTCTTAAGGTGATAACTGGTATACATCAGAAGCTTCTGTGTGTACTCTGGCCAAGAGTCCGTAACCTCCAATTTTTTCAGATACTCCCATGCTTGTTTGTCATCTTTAATTTCATAAGCACTGGCTGCTATTCTTTGAATAACCAAGGCATAACCTTTCTTGGCATACGACTTAGCAGCAATCGTTTTCTTGTAATTTTTTAAAGAACAATCATAATCTTTCTTTGCATAACAATCATTGGCTTTTTTCATATCTGATTGAGCCTGAAGACCAGCAAATACAAAAAACAATCCTGAAATAAGAGCCTTTTTCATATCTCAAAGGTATAATATTCAATAAAATAAGAAAATACGTTAAACTACGTATTTTTTAAAATCCTTAAATCTACAATGCCAACCAATCCTCAAACTGGGATAAATTCATTGCATTTAAGCACATTTCTTTTACTAATCCACCTTTTCGAGCAGATTTCACACCCCATTTCATATCATACAAACCTTCCATCTGATGAGCATCGGGATTAATAGAAATAAGAACTCCTTTTTCCATGGCCTGGTAAATGTATCGCCAATCCATATCCAAGCGGTATGGATGTGCATTTAGTTCTATGCTAACCCCATTAGCTGCGCAGGCATCTATCACTTTAGAATGATTAATAGGATACCCTTTACGCATCAACAAGAGTCTCCCTGTTGGATGACCCAAAATTTTAGTATACGGATTTTCTATGGCTGTAATCAATCGTTTGGTGGCTGTTTCTTCATCCATTCCCAAATTGCTGTGAACCGAAGCTACTATGAAATCAAACTGCTTAAGAATGTCTTCTTCATAATCCAGCTTCCCATTATTAAGAATATCTGATTCTATCCCTTTAAAGATTTTAATTTTATTGGTTTTTGAATTTAACTCATCAATTTCAGCCCACTGTTCTTGCACTCTGTCAACTTTTAAACCATCGGCATAAAAAGCAGATTGACTGTGATCGCAAATCCCGAAATATTCCAATCCCATTTTAACACAAGCACCAGCCATGTCTTTTAAGGTATGCAATCCATCACTATAGGTACTGTGATTATGAACACAGCCTTTTAAATCTTCAAATTGAACTAAATCGGACTCCTCGTATTTCTTTGCCCAATCCAATTCGCGATTTCCTTCGCGCATTTCTATCGGAATTTCATTCAGTTCTCTAGATGCATAAACTTCTTCTGCGGATTCAAATTCATCTTCGTCAAAGTCTAAAATCGTTAAATGTTCAGGGGAAGCACTTAATAGGAAGTCATTCATTTCAAATTCTTCTTCACTGCTGTAATGAATCATTAAACTCACTCCATTTTCATTCTTAAAAATCGTATCATCAGAACTTGAGAAACCTAAATCCCCAAGGGCCTCTGCAAAATCATCTGGATATGCAGTACTCAGTATATCCAATTGTTCCAGTGTATTGCAGCTTCTGGCAAAATCTCCAACAAATTCAAATTGAGAATCTGGCAAGTTCTCCTGTAAAGCATTTATTAAATCTATGGCAAAATCGTAAATGCGCGCAAAATGAAAATGCCCTTCATTGGCAATCATAAACTCAATATTTTTGATAATGGTATCTTGGGTTTTGGCACCAAACCCTTTTACCTCAACCAAGCGATTTTCTCTACAGGCATCGTATAAATCCTCCACTGAGTCAATTTCTAAATCTTGCCAAATATTGCGCACTTTCTTAGGCCCTAATCCTTTTATTTGAAGAATTTTTACAATTCCCACTGGGGTTTTAGCAAGCAATACATTTAATGCTTCTAACTCTCCTGTCTCTCCTAATTCTTCAATATTTCCGATTATAGATTTTCCAACACCTCTTACTTCAGGCCATACAGCACTTGGCATCTCTAGAATAGGTTCTTGCATTTTCTTCAAAGTATAGGCTGCCGAGGCGAGTGCTTTTACCTTAAATGGATTTCCATCATGCAATTCTAAAACCTTTGCATAGGTGCTTAATTTCTGAGAAATTTCGTAATTGTCCATGTGCTTTACAAAGGTAGCTACATGGAAATAAGTATAAAATAATTTCTATTCTTCTTCCAATTGAAGTTCACCTGCTTTGGCGGCTTCATCAAGTTCCACCCAAATCACTTTATTTTCATCACCTACTCCTAAGAATGCTACATAACGCACATTTCCCTGGTCGTCGCCTAAGAGCTCTATACTGCGCAATGGAAAAGCTTTATTGGCATAAGTAGAATCTAAAGCACCGGCATTAAAATCGCCTTTGCCAAAGAATGATTCATGAAACCCTTTGCCCGTTAAGGTGTCATAACCCACGGCATCCGGTGGAAAGCGGGTTTTCTCCATAATGAAAATCTGTGTAAAAGTTTCATCTGCTGGTTCTGCTAAAAACATAGAATCACCCACCAAGGACTGTTCTTCCTGCGCCAAAAGAGGCGAAGAAATTAATGCCAACAAAACAAACCAATACTTCATACTTATATTAAATCAAATATACTGCCAAATATATAGATGCATTTTGAGATTCACTTGTTGCTTGGAGTTTGGTATATTAGATTTTAGGATTGATTAAATAAAATATGTATTATTTTTACAATCCTAATAATGAAGATTAATACTTTTCAAAAAGAGTTAACTCATATTCTAATACTAGGTTTAATAGTATTTTGTGCGAAGAATACTTTTTGGTCAAAACTTAATTCCTAATGGAAACTTTTTGCTTGAAAAAAACTATATGCCTGATACGAATTATTTGAATGCAAAATACAGAAAGAGTTCAAAAAGAATAAATGGCCATGGACGGTTCCATTTTAGAATTAAAAACTGGCAATCTTTGTCAAAGTTCAAGCACACAAGATATTACCCATATGTAGAAAACAGTGATGAATTTAGCTACCCCAATATCTGCGAGACATTTAAAGTGAGGACTTACCCATATTCGGTGTTCAGTTGTGACACAATAAACCCTCATGCTATGGCGTACCTATTTTATGATAACATTGACTCTAAACGTTTATCAGCAAGTACACCAGGAATATATACTTCTCCTCTTTTATTTAACACTCTTACTGATCCAATAAAGCCTAAATCTAAGTATATTATTAAATTTCGCGTATCCATAAATGGGTTGTTCAACGGAGGAAGTGAGCAAGAATTATTGGAAAATTTTCCTGTAAGAATTATCTTCAGCAACCAAGACCTTTCGCAAATTGGTTATCAAAATTTTTATAGGAGTAATAGAGGCTATTCAAGCCCAATTGATTCTATTTTTTTAAGCGATGAGCCTTGGGATAGTATCGGTAACTTTGATCCTATCAATTACAAAATTCTAGGAGATACCTGGAGTATAAAAAACCAAAATTTATATCTTGAAAGTTGTGGATCACAATCTTTCCAAACCTTTGTCGATACGATTTCTTTTACTCAGTCATATAAATATGTGTACATCGGTTTGTTTGCTGATAGCAATGAAATATATAAATATGGCCAACTGGCAGGTATCAGCACTCCAGCCAAAGCGATTAGCAATCGATATTTTATTATCAATAATGTATTACTTTCTTCTTTTTACGAAAGAATAAAAATAAATGATACGACAATTTGTTCTCAAGATTCAATTACTTTTCCTACTAACAAGTCGGAGTTCCCCGTGACTTTTTATTTTCCTAATTCTAACGACAGTATTAAATGTGATTCCATACTTAAAATTCCAACTGTACCAGGGAATTGGAAATTTAAATATGGGAAATATTATGACTCATTTGAGGTAACAGTTATGATCAAACAACCCTTATTGAAAACAGATACCAGTTTTTGTGAAGGTTCAAAGCTTCGCCTTCAACTAATTCAATTACCTTTTAAATCATTCTGGAATACGAATGGCTCCAGTCAAATAACAATTAACAGAAAAGGAGAATATTTAGCCATAATTGATAAAAAACATTGTAGAGATAGTATTATTTATCATGTTTTGGAAAACCAAAACCAAAACCAGCATTCTCACGTCTAGACACAAATTGCAGCGTGTCCTTAGGTCAAAAAATTTATGAAGTCATCGTAAGGCATGGGAATTATTTTGAATGGCATTTTGATAACAACATCTATAAATCAAACCCTATATTCATTCAAAAGAATGGTAACTTAAAACTCATAGAAATCAATGAGCATAATTGCCAGGATTCTATTAATATTGAAATTCAAGACGAATGTCTAGGAAGCCTTTATGTTCCGAATTCCTTTAGCCCAAATGGTGATTTTATAAACGATACATTCAAACCAACATTTACTGGCTACTCCTCATTAAGCTTACATATTTTTAATAGATGGGGTCAGCAAATTTATTTGGGAAATGCAGGTTGGAATGGCACTTATCAAAATAAACCATGTATCCAGGGCACGTATGTTTACCAAATTGAACTAATTAATAATAATGACAACAGCATTAGGTTCGAAACTGGAACGATTAACTTATTGAGGTAACAAAATGAAAACTACTCCACAATTTTCCAGCTAGCCAAAAAAGGCCAACTTTTATGGTATTTCACAAAGACCTTTCCCTCGGTCATTTTTAATTTCATAAAACGATCGGATAAATTAGCTGGATAAGCTAATGAGATGCGTTCCAATCCATTTTTAGTTGCAAACTTGGCATTTGCCCACATGGTTTCTGTTTCTAGTTCAACTACTTGAGTAACCGGACTGTTCTCCGTTAGCATTGCATTGGGCAAACTTCTGGCTCCTTGAATCAACATGAATGGAATTGCTACAAAGACCAATGTTGCAGCATAAGTTACCGCACGAGAAGCCGTAATTTTTGGTTCTACCAACTCCCGAACTGAAAAATACTGAGAAACATTGTTTAAAGCAAAAACGCCGAAAATCACATAGCTCCCAAAGAGAAATACAGCGGAAATCAATACACCCGCAGTGTACACTTGCCAAAACAAGTAGGTTCCTATCACAAGAAGTAAAGTAAGAATTACAGCCGACCGTACAATATTGGTTTTTAATTGAGGTCTTGGAGGTAGCTCTTCTTCGCTTTCTTTACTGTCCGACTGCTGTTCGGCCAAATCTGGCATCCACGGATTTTTGCAACTCATTCCATACTTGCGGTGCTGTTCTTTTTGGCTTTTTTGAAGGTAATACTTCAGAAGAATTCTATCATAAGCTTCCTTCCTCACTGGATTTGTTAGGATAAATAAGGCTTGATCTAACACTTTATCTAGTTCGTCTATACTCGATTTTTTAGTTGGTTTCTCATACCACTCATTTACCATAGCGTCGTGCGCCTCCAGAACCATTTCCTTAGGTGAACCAAGTGGTAAATTGAGTAGTTTATAGTAATCGTAGAGTTTCAAACCTTGTATAATATACAAATATTAAACGATTAATGTGGCATTTACCTTGGATTTTAAAGTAAGCAGGATGTAAAATTGACTAAATTTGCAGCCATGTTTGAAAACAAAGAAACCACACCCATTTCACAATTGGGAGAGTTTGGTTTAGTAAAACACCTTGCTGAGCACATTAATACCGAAAGAGAATCTACTATCAGAGGGATTGGAGATGATGCTTCCATTATAAAAATTGGTGAGGAATACTGTGTTCAAAGTAGCGAAATATTTGCTGAGAACATTGACTTTGATTTAACTTTTCATCCTTTAAAACATTTGGGATATAAAATGGTAGTAGCTACTATCAGCGATGTGCTTTCTATGAATGTTGTTCCTTCCCATCTTTTGGTCAACATGGCTTTAAGTAGTCGTTTTACCCTAGAAGCTATTGAAGAATTATATCAAGGTATTATTATAGCTTGTAAAGAATATAAATTGGATCTTGTTGGCGGTGATACCAGTAGCAGCCAAAGTGGTTTAGTGATAAGCATGACTGCAACCGGAATCATAAAGGATAAAAAAGCAATCAGCTACCGCGGCGGTGCAAAACCAAATGACTTATTAATCTCATCAGGAGATTTAGGTGGAGCTTACATGGGATTGCAGATTTTAGAAAGAGAAAAGAAAATCTTTTTAGAGCATAAGGAAATGCAACCCGATTTAGAAAAATACGATTATATCGTAGGACGACAATTGCGTCCTTTAGCTAGATTAGATGTAATTGAATCTTTGAAGGAATTGGACATTGTTCCTACTAGTATGATGGACATAAGCGATGGAGTTGCGAGTGAAATACATCATATGGGTGCAGCTAGCGCCTGTGGTTTTGATATTTACGAACAAAAACTACCGATTGACCCTCAAACCTTAGATGCTGCTTTAGAATTTCAATTAAATCCAAGTGTAGTTGCCTTAAACGGTGGTGATGATTATGAATTACTCATGACTATTGATCAAAAACATTTTGAAAAAATTAAAGGGAATATGGACTTTACGGTAATTGGACATGTAACCCAATCATCTGGTGCCTACAATATGATTACAGGTGCTGACCAAAGTTTCCCAATTGAAGCTCAAGGGTTTACGGATAAATCAGTTTAGGCATTTTAGATTTTTTATTTAAACCCTTTTTTTAATTTATTATATCCAAGACTAAGGTAATGTTATCTGTTATCAGATAATCTGGGCTTTTTCTCAATCCATCTTTATTGGCTGGCAAGGCTTTAAGGTTAAAAATGGCAACTCTTACCCCTTGGTTATGGGCCCTTTCAACATCCTTCTTAGTAACTTGATCATTGTTAATCACAATGCCAAAATAATCTAGCTCAATCTTTTTCTTCAGCAATTCTGTTGTATTCATTCCTTCAATGAACAGTTTGATCTTTGGGTTCAATTTATTGACTATTTTCAACAATTCAATATCATCACATCCGCAATAAATCCAATCTTCTGCTTGGTACTGTTCTATCAATTCCACAATTTTTCGACTTATAATATCAAAATATTCAAGCTTCGACATCTTGGACTCATCATACCCATCCGACTTAATATCTAAATGTATTTGAGGAACAACCTTTCGTTTTGAAAATTTTTCAACCGGCTCATTCAATAAAGCCAAGCCTTCGTCTACAAATACAGACCCAAAATAATTCTTCTTGTACGTGCATTCCTTTAACTCATTCCAATTATAATCATGAACTGCCCCCCCTAAACAAGATGTTTTGGTTCTCAAATGCTTATCGTGATACATTACAAGTTGGGAGTCCTTGCTCATTTGAATATCAACCTCAATCCCATCCGCATTATACGCCTCCACAGCCAATTCCAAACTTTTCATGGAGTTATCTGGAATATTGTTGGTGGGGGATATAAAACCAGAGCCTCCATGACCAATTATGGAAATCTGATTATTATTCAAATTGAAAATTGAAAATTTTTCTTCCTTGCAAGAAACAAATAATAAGCAAATGATTAAAATTCTATTCATCATAACTTATAGGTTCCCGAAATTCTTAACAAAGCTGAAAAATCATCAAAATAAGCAATATTTCCTTCTATCAAATCATGATAAACATCATAATATTTGCCATACCCCATAGAAATGCCTAGATAAAACTTCTTGCCCAATCTCCACTCCTGACCTAGGCCAAGAGTTATTTCTGAAGTTGTATTAAATTTCTTACTATTAAATTTATCTTGAAGAAATGGTCGGCAATAAATCCTTTGGTAGTTAAGAAACACAAAACTTGATTTTTTATCATGGTTGGAAGAGTAAAAACGAACTCCACTTGTAAAACCCATTCGCGGGTCTTCTTCAAAATAAGAATCTGACAAAGCCATTTCTGGACCTCCATATATTTCATGATTTTTGTATCGAATATTCGCTGTGATGCCAGAGTTAATTCCAGTATGAGAGAGACTCTGATTTAAAGAGATAGCATATTTAAAAGGCTTCACTTTATCTTGGCCATTTACATTACTAAACACCCCCAAAATCATGAATAAATGAAAGAAACTTTTGAGAAATCCTCTTGGTTTAAATATTAAAGAGTATAAATGCATAGGCAAAGATAACTCTATGATTTAACAAGAGTTACAAACCTAAAAAAGATAAAAAAGTTTTATTTTAAACGTATTTGATGAGGGCTTGTGTTTGGAATTCTTTCTATAATTCCTCTGGCTTCTAAATCTAACTTTACACTTACAAAATACCAACGAACGCTTCCCTCAAATGTAGGAGTTAAGTCTTGTACAGCTTGAGCATCTAATTCCTTATAGGTTATTGTTCCTAAAATCTTGAGGTTTTTAAGAATATAACTCCTTAGTAAATCATACTTCTCTTTTTCAATGTTCACCCCTTTTTTGCCATCTGGGTGAATGGTGAGAATGCGTTCAATAGCTTTGGCCATAATTCAAATATAATAAATCTAAAATATCAAATACTTTACTAAAAATCAGCAAAGTTCATATAAGACTTAATGTTATTGCTCTTAGCAAGCTTAATCATATTGGTTTTACTAACCCAAGCCTGTTGATACTCAAACAATCCTTTGCTACTAAATAATGTAGGGTTCGCCTTTAATCTATTCAAGAAGTCACGTGCAATTTTTGGTTTACTAAATCCTGAAATATAAAGAAAGACCGCACTACCAAAGGTTTGGGCTTTTGAAACTTCTAAGGTCTCTAAGACATAATCTTTTTTACAATAATCACTCAGTGCAGCGCGAACCATATTTGAGTTTGTACCCTTGGCAAATGATAAGAGGTAAAACACATCTTCTTTTCCATCATATACTTCCCAATCATTGTTTTTCGATTCAGTCTTAACCACTGGATTCTGAAGTCTCTTGTATGCATCTAGTACATCTTGTGATTTAGTTGCTGTTACCGTATTTGGATAATCAGATATGATTTGTTCAAGCTCGCTAAATCCTATTTCAGTCTCTCCTAGTTTGATATGGCAAATGGCTTGCAGGTATTCAAACTTAGGCTGCATACTATTTCCCATAAAATTGCGATCCGTTTTTTGCTTTATGGCAATGGCATTTTTATATTCTTCTTTTTGAAATGCTGCATACATAGTAGAGAAAGCAGTTAGCACTTCTTTATTGCCAGATGCTGCTTCTGAAATCTCTGGTTTAATTTCATCCGTTCTACCATTGAGTATTTTAAGAAAATTACTCTCTGGATATTCCTTCTCCAGGAGTGCCATATACTTATCGAGTCCTTTAGTGTCCTCTTGCTTCTTATAAAGTTTGGCTAACTCATAGTAGATTTTGGGTTTACTTTCCGATGCTGGAAAACGTTTAAGCATTTCTTCATAATAAGTAATGGCATTTGCAGGTTGATCCAAAGCGTATTGGTATTGTTGAGCCACTAAAAGATAAGACGTTTCAATTTTCTTATAAGCCACATCCTTTTCACTCGCTTTAAAAGGAATTCGCTTCATATAAACTTTGCGTTCAGGTGCTACACCTACCAAAGCTGGATCATCTTTTTCAACCGTGTCCTTTGGCTTGTCATTTTGCTGAGATTGGCTATTTAACAGTTTTTTTAGTCGGCTTGTATATCTCCAGTTATCTACATTAGGCCTAGAGCCCCATCTTCGCTTAAACTCAGCTGCTCCTTGATCGCGCAATTGAGGATTATAGAATGGAAAACTGGACTTAGAATCCATAGCTCCCAATGAAATACCCGATTGATTCCCTTTAGCTTGAGTCTGCGCCAATAAAGAAGCCTGTTTTTCCAATTCAATGGCCTTGTCAATTGAATTCTCCCTAAAAATAACATCTTTTGACATGCGCAGTAAGCTATCCTGCAATTGGATTTCTAAAATATTTATAACTAAATCTTTAAGCTTGTCGTTACGCTTTTCAATCTCTTCAAAATTCGGATATTTATCATCCAGTGTAAAACTTGCACTGTCGTAATACTGACCAGCTACCAAGTAATTTTCTTTTTTAAAGTAATATTCTCCAATGGTTAAATAAGAACTTGTAAGCTGTTGATTATCTGACTTTAATTTTGATTCAGCAATAGACTGCTGAAAGTAAGTTAAAGCTTGGCTCTCATTATTTGCACTCAGCTCATTCATTCCCATCTGAAAATAGATTTTACCGTAATAATCTACATTCTTGTCATCTCTAAGCATGCGCCTTAGTATTTTATTGGCCTTGCTATAATTTTTCTGTTGTGCCGACAGAACCTGAACCTGAGCAATATTTGCCTGAAAAGCAATTTCATACGGAGGGTTCATCTTCACTGTTTTAGCAAAATGCTTTTCAGCTTCTTTGTACTTCTCCATTCTTAAGCACACCTGACCTAACACAAAATGAGTTCTATATTTATTCATCTTGCCTTTAAGCCTGTCAAAGCTCTTAACTAAAGGCTTATAAGCCTGAGAAAATTTATCTTGCTTTAGAAAAACTTCGGCTAAAGCAATATTTAAATTAGATCTTAACTTTTTAGGAAATTTTTTATCGGTAGCTAAACTTGTTATGTAACTTTCTGCCTCACCAATTTTATCCTTTTGAAGGTATAAACTTTTATAATACCATAGTTTGGCCGTGTATATGATTTTAGGATCTTTGCTAGTTGCAATTACATAATCAAATATTTCCCTTGACGCATATAAATCGCCTTTCATTAAATAAGCTTGTCCACTTAATAAATAGGCATCATCCGCCCATTTGGATTTAGGATATTTATCAATTAAAGTACTTGTTCTTTTGATAACCTCGTCCATTTGGGGTTGGTTATTCTTGAGGTATTCCGCATCACCCAAATTAATGACCGGAATAAAACCTCTAAAATCGTCGGTATTACTTTCTCGCATCACACTATACACTTCTTTAAATTGCTCATTGGCATTAAAGTAGATATTGTAATGGGCAACAGTGTTATGATATTTGCGCGCCATCCAAGAGTCTGAATTCTTACATGAACCCAAGAAGCCTAGTATAGCTAGCAAGACAAGTGTTGTTATACGGGTAGTTTTAGACGTAAACATTTATTTGTTATTTGTATTAACGTAATGCTTCGCATTATCTTTGGCAAAATTCGTTAAAACATGTCACTTTTCAGAAAGATTTTATCTAAAATGCACGATAAATATCGTCTTGTGATAATAAATGACAGTTCTCTGGGCGAATCTTTTTCATTTCGACTAAGCCCATTGAACGTTTTAATGCTTTTGGCGGTTTTAACCATGTTAATTTTTGGAATATTCGTCTTGCTAGCTAAATTTACTCCGGCCAGCAACTTAGTAGGTTCTGGTAGTGGAACTTCTGGAGAATATTTAAAGCTCAATCAAAAAATTGAGGATTTAACCAAAGAAATTGAATCCCGCCAAATAAAACAGGATGCATTGTCTAAAATATTAACAGACAGAGAAATGGAACTGGATAGTAACCAGGCCTATTATCAAAAACCAGCTCCTGCTAAAGACAAGAAAAAAAGAAAATAAGATTTGTATGAATAGAATTGCTTTGTTACTGCTTTTTGTAATGAGCCAAGTTGTTGTTGCTCAAAAGCAGCCTTTTGACTTGGATGACATTTTTGTAAAGGGAACCTTTGCCTTTGAATTTGCCGGAGGATACAAAACCATGAACGATGGCGCCACCTACACCAAATTAGAAAAAGAAGATGGAGAATGGTCCATTAATAGTTATGGTATTACAGATAAAAAACTGAAAGGCAGCATTCTAAATTCCAAAGATTTTAGTGAAAAATATTATCCTTCTGATTACGATTTTACGGGTGATGAAAAACACATTCTTCTTTACGAGGGAACCCAAAAAATTTACCGCCACAGTTTTAAGAGTTTGGCCCATGTGGTAAATCTTGAAAGCAAGAAAATTACTAAAATCAGTGATAATAAGATTATGTACCCAAGTGTAAATCCAGATAACAATTCAGTGGCTTATGTAGAGGAGAACAATGTTTATATTTTAGATTTAAAAACCTTGAAAACCAAAGCAGTTACTACTGATGGAAAGAAAAATGAAATTATCAATGGCGCTGTGGATTGGGTTTATGAGGAAGAATTTAGTATGAGTAAAGGCTTATGGTGGAATAAAACAGGCTCGCACTTAGCCTTTTACCGATTTGATGAAAGTAATGTGAAAGAGTTTAGTATGGATTTGTTCTATGCCTTATACCCAAAACAAGAACAATGGAAATACCCAAAAGCGGGAGAAGATAATTCCAAAGTGGATGTTCATATTTACAATACCTCTGATAATAAAACCCTAAAGTTAAACTTAGGCAGTGAGAATGACCAATACATTCCTAGAGTTAAATGGACGAATGATCCGAACATGCTAACGGTTCAGCGTTTAAACCGAATGCAGAATTATTGGGAATTGCTGTTTTGCAATACCAATGGTGATGAGCCTCAGGTAATTCTTGAAGAACGGAACAATACCTATGTTGAGATTTCAGATAACTTAAGTTTCACTGGCAATGACAAACTAATGTATACCAGCGAAAAAAGTGGTTACAATCACATCTATTGTTTCGACTTTAAAAAGGGCAAGGAAAAAGCGCTTACTTCTGGCAAATGGGAAGTAATAAACTTAGTGGCTGTTGATGAAAAAGAAAAGACCATTTACTTTACTTCTACCGAAGTTAGTTCATTAGAAGACCATTTATATTCTATTGATTTTTCAGGTAAAAAGAAAAAGGCGCTTACTCCTGAACCAGGGAATCACAGCGTGAGCATGACCAATGGAAATAAATACTTCATTGATAATCATTCATCTTTCTCAGCTAACCCTAACTTCTTCTTACGAAGTACCAATGGTAAAGAAAAAATAACTTTGAAGGATAATAGTGAAAGCACTAAAGCCTATTCAAATTATCAGTTTGGGCAAAGTTCATTTGGGACTATAAAAGTGAATGGTACGGATTTAAACTATTGGATGATAAAACCACATGACTTTGACCCCAATAAGAAGTACCCCATCTTTATGCATGTTTATGGTGGTCCTGGCCACAACACGGTTACCAACTCTTATGGATACACCAACTTTCAATGGCATAATTACTTAAGTAGTCAAGGGTATATTGTGGTTAGTGTAGATAATAGAGGAACCCTTAAACAAGGAGCTGACTTTAAAAAATCAACCTATAAGCAATTAGGCAAATTGGAGCATTTGGATCAAACCGCTGCTGCAAATTATTTTGCAAGCCTTCCTTATGTAGATAAAGACCGCATTGGGGTTTGGGGATGGAGTTTTGGCGGTTATTTAACTAGTTTATGTTTAACAAAGTCACCAAACGTTTTTAAAATGGGAATTGCCGTTGCACCTGTTACCAATTGGAGATATTACGATAATATTTACACTGAACGATTCTTGCAAAGGCCACAGGATAATGCGAAAGGGTATGACGACAACTCTCCAATCAATTTTGTGGATCAAATGAAAGGGAAATACTTGATTATACATGGAACGGCTGATGACAATGTGCATTTTCAAAATTCAGTTGAAATGGTTGAAGCCATGATTCAAGCCAATGTGAAATTTGATAGTGAATTCTACCCAAATAAAAACCATAGTATTGATGGCGGAAATACACGCTACCATCTTTATCAAAAGATGACGGATTTTGTATTGCAGAATTTATAATTTTAGAATGAAAAAGATACTTCTACTGGGTTCTGGCGAGTTGGGAAAAGAACTTGTTATTTCCTTACAACGTTTGGGAGCATATACCATTGCCTGCGATAGTTATGCTAATGCACCTGCTATGCAGGTAGCACAAGATTCAGAAGTCTTTAACATGTTAGACGGCGAGGCACTCGACGCCGTTGTAAGCAAACACAAACCGGATTTAATTGTCCCCGAAATAGAAGCAATCAGAACGGAAAGGTTTTACGATTATGAAAAGCAAGGCTATACCGTAGTTCCCAGCGCCAAAGCAGCAAACTTTACTATGAACCGCAAAGCCATACGTGATTTAGCGGCTAAAGATTTAGGATTAAAAACAGCCACGTATGCCTATGCCAAGTCTTGGGAGGAATTACAAGAATGTGTAAGCCAAATTGGTCTTCCATGTGTGGTTAAACCTTTAATGAGCTCATCGGGTAAAGGGCAATCTGTAATTAGGGAACTTTCTGATGCGAAGAAATCTTGGGATTATGCCCAGGAAGGACAAAGAGGCGATGCGGCTGAAATAATTGTAGAAGCATTTGTTCCTTTTGAATCTGAAATAACATTACTCACCGTAAGCCAGAACAATGGACCAACCTTGTTCTGCCCTCCAATTGGTCATAGACAAGAAAAAGGCGACTACAGAGAAAGTTGGCAACCCGCTGAGGTAAAAGACAGTTTGCTAGAAAAGGCCAAAGAAATGGCTGCCAAAGTAACCTTTGCACTTACCGGAGCAGGAATTTGGGGAGTAGAATTCTTCTTAACTAAAGATGAGGTTTATTTCTCTGAACTATCACCGCGGCCTCATGATACAGGCATGGTAACTTTAGGAGGAACTCAGAATTACTCTGAGTTTGAATTGCATGCTAGAGCCATTTTAGGATTACCAATTCCGAATATTGAGCTTAAAGCTGCTGGTTCATCTATAGCAATTTTAGCTACAAAGAACAGCGAAAACCCACAAGTTGTTGGAGCTGAAAAGGCATTAGCAGTGGAAAATATAGACCTTAGGATATTTGGCAAACCAAGCAGTCGACCAAATAGAAGAATGGCGGTTATTCTTGCTTCACAAGAAGGTGCAACTGCCGAGGATATGGTAAAGCTTGGCTTAGAAGCCGCAGCGTATATAGAAGTTAAATAGCTCT